>ERZ791743.220-NODE-220-length-61606-cov-17.250037_pt1 | contig 61606 bp, 52 predicted proteins | sample MGYA00509952_ERZ791743 | MGnify/ENA primary metagenome ERZ791743 (study PRJEB30046, sample SAMN00792040) | human gut metagenome | study: EMG produced TPA metagenomics assembly of the A metagenome-wide association study of gut microbiota in type 2...
CTCTTTCTATTACGGGATAATGTTTAACTTGTCCAACTTTTTGGGGTCACTTCAAAATGATTTTTGAGACAGCCGCGCTTATTTTTTAGGAATTCCTTCTAAAATCCTTGAAACTACTTTTCTTTGGGGTAACAATTCATATCCCCAAAAACTTATCATTTGATCATCTCACACCCCATATAAGGCTGCAGAACTTTAGGAATACGTATGCCTTCCGGTGTCTGGAAATTTTCGAGAATTGCCGCAACTACACGCGGTAAAGCCAAAGCGGAGCCATTCAACGTATGACAAAGCTGTATCGTTTTATTCGCATTCCTATAACGGCACTGCAAACGGTTTGCCTGATATGCATCAAAATTAGAAACAGAACTAACTTCCAACCAACGATCCTGCGCCTCTGAATACACTTCAAAGTCATAGCATATAGCCGCTGTAAAACTCATATCTCCTCCACACAAGCGCAAAATACGGTAAGGCAACTCTAATTTTATCAACAACCCTTCTACATGCTCCAACATTTCCCGATGTGATTCTTTGGAGTGCTCCGGCGTGTCAATACGAACAATCTCAATCTTTGAAAATTCATGTAAACGGTTCAACCCTCTGACATCTTTTCCATAGCTTCCTGCTTCGCGGCGGAAGCACTGGGTATAAGCACAATTCTTAATAGGAAGGTCCTTTTCATTAAGAATGACATCCCGATAAATATTTGTCACAGGTACCTCGGCTGTAGGTATAAGATACAAATCATCAACATTACAATGATACATCTGCCCTTCTTTATCCGGCAATTGCCCCGTGCCATAACCAGAAGCCTCATTAACCACAGTCGGCGGCATAATTTCCACGTATCCAGCGGCTCGAGCCTCGTCCAGGAAAAAGTTTATCAACGCACGCTGAAGACGGGCTCCCAACCCTACATACACAGGAAAACCTGCGCCCGTAATTTTAACTCCTAAATCAAAGTCAATTAGGTTATACTTTTTGGCCAAATCCCAATGCGGTAGTGGATTTTCTGGAAGTTGAGTTTTTACGCCACCTGTTTTCACGATAACGTTATCAGCGGCACACGTACCCTCGGGAACTTCCTCATAAGGCACATTGGGTATCGTATATAAAATTTGTTGCCGCTCCACAGCAGCAGCCTTCATTTCCTCCTCCAGAAGTGCCGCCTTTGATTTTATTTCCCCAACTTTCTGTTTGGCAGAATCAGCTTCATCTACCTTATGCTCCTTCATCAACGCACCAATAGACTTTGACAAAACTTTGGATTCTGCCAAAAGCGCATCCAAATTTGCTTGAGCTACCTTTCTCTTATTGTCTACCGCAATAACCTTCTCGATAATTTCTCGTGCATTCTCGAATCTTTTCTTTTCAAGACCACGAATAACGGCTTCTTTGTCTTCTGTGATTTGTTTTATGGTCAACATACCTTAAATGGATTTGTAATTACGATACAAAAATACTCATTTTTTAGTTTTTACATACCTGCTATTTAGAATAAATATTTTGAGACGGTAAAAGTACACTCATAACAAGTTTCTGAAATTGGTATTAACCTCCCCGTCTCACTGTCCTATACTGAAATATAATATAAATGACTTCAAATACATTCATTCGAATTCAACAATTCGAGAAAGCACAAATCACAACATAGCGCTTAAAATGTCCAATAAAAGTTCACTGCATACTTAATAAAAACGCCACAACTCAAGGCTATATCGTGAACCATAATAATAATCCCTTATATCCAACAACATATAGTCGGAACTCATCCTTGACACTTTTGCTTCCATATCCTTAAGTCCATCATTATCAAAGTCAAAAAAGATTCTTCTATCTGCAACGAACCAAATACCTTTCTCATAGTATCCTCCACCACCAAATACCTCGAACAAGTTACGCGCATAGAAGTAAAATTCATCATTGCGACGATATGGACACTCTCCGTAGGCATAGCTGATATCATTAACATACCATTGCCCGACAACATTACACTCAATCCGATAATCATCCCAACCATCATCCCCCCAATATGGGTCTTCCAGACAAGAAACAAAGTGCAGTGTCACACATAGGAATACTGCATAAGTCCATATTTTACAAAGAGATAAACTCAATAACGTCTTCTTTACATTCATATTAAACATTACTCCAATTATTAGTTAGCTATAACTAAAATATAAACATTATAAATCCACACAAATATACATTATTTTTGAATATATACGCGAATTCGGGATAAGTTTCCTCAAAAATACACATGTTGACCGATTTTGTCCACATGTACACCCCATGATGCATCTTTTACATATCATATGGGTGTTTTATAGTGGAGACATAGCCAAAACATAACAGGAGAATAAGGGCATTAGTCCGCTAGTAATAAAATGCTTTTTCGGCTACGATGGTAAGATCAGTTCAAAGTAATATCCTTTTCCATGAAACAATGGAATGTATTACATACCAATTTCCTGATAAAATTACAGTTTATTTTGAGTTTATTGATTGCAGTCGGAACCCCGTGGTTCTAGAGTCCTAGTTTAATGAATGGAAATATATCACGAGAGATTTATAAAAAGGAACTATCCGTTTTTCATAGTTTTATCGGATTTTAGATACTGCGGCCCCAAACAATACAGAAAGAATCAGAAGAGCCCCAAAACAGTCAGTAGGTTTGAAAAATCTAAAGTACTGACTGTTTTTTCTAAAGTAAGGATTGTTCTTTCTAAAATACCGACTGATTTTACGAACTGGCCGGCGTATGGAGCAATCCCCCAGCCTAGCCCCTCACCTGCAGTCCGGCGGCAAGGCATATCGTCGCAGACACAATGTCCGGCTACGAAAAAAATAACGGGAAAAGGTGGATGCACTCCTCAGAAACCTTCGTTTCCATCCGCCCAACCCTACTAATATTTCTACTGAACCCAAGCTTTCCTTTTTATATTGGAGAAAATAAAGGATTTCTCGTTGCCTTTCGAAACGGGGAAATCCTAATGGGCGATTGGGGTTTAATAACAAAAAAATCACCACATGAATCATTCTACGAAAGTGATATCATGCAGTAATCTAAGATTGGATAGAAGTCAACCTCCATCTCTGTGTGACTCCTATAGGATTCAAACCTATAACCTTCTGATCCGTAGTCAGATGCTCTATTCAGTTGAGCTAAGGAGCCAAAAAAGTTGTGACTCCTATAGGATTCAAACCTATAACCTTCTGATCCGTAGTCAGATGCTCTATTCAGTTGAGCTAAGGAGCCAAAAAAGTTGTGACTCCTATAGGATTCAAACCTATAACCTTCTGATCCGTAGTCAGATGCTCTATTCAGTTGAGCTAAGGAGCCAAAAAGCGGTGCGTACGGGACTCGAACCCGTGACCCCATGCGTGACAGGCATGTATTCTAACCAGCTGAACTAACGCACCAAATATATTTTATTTCTCGATTGCGGGTGCAAAGTTACAACATTCTTTTAAACCAGCAAACATTTTCCTAACAAAATTCATAAAAACACAAGAAAAAGGACAAACCCCTCCTAAAACAGAGAGACAATTTCCGCATACAATAATACAACACCCTACTCACACCCCAGCCTACTCTGTAAAACCACGCGAGTTCGGCATCATACATCTCCAGAAAAAAGACCACCGCATCAGCTAATCGCACTCATTGATTGCGGCATCCCGTTTGATATCACTAATTCCACATCATACGCACCCTCCGCCTCCCCTCTCACCCCCACAGCACCCCACCCGCTTTGATCCAACATAAAAATTGCGACATGCAATCCGACAATTTAAACAACTTACCGATTAAATACAGCTCCAGGCAAGAAGGAAACACGACTCAAATAGTGATAGCATATAATCAAGATGAATACAAAGACTTCCACTTTCTCGAAGGCGACACAAGAAATGAACGGCCAAACAGAGTTTTTCTGATGCATTCAATTATATATTTCATAATTCAGAAGCAAACATCCACAAAGCCCATCTGTGATACGGCAGTTTCCTATTAACCACCCCACATTTGCCATAGAAACAGAGATTTCTATATAACCGATTAATCATTAACGATAACGGCACTCAAAAACCCTCCATTCATACCGCCCCTTCCATAACCTTCTTATGCCCAATCCACGTCATATTTCCATATTGCAAATATTCCCGATAGATTTCCGCATTAAACATTTTATTTGTAAATTTGCATGTTAAAATTTCGTTTTTCGGCATACACGATATCCCATGGTAAAGAAAATAAAGCATAACTGGAAAATCCCTGCGGGCTGTGAGCCTACGGAGTTTGACAAAAAGATTCTTAGATTTCAGGAAAGAGGTGAAATTGTCCCGACACGCAATCTCATCAAGACCCCGGAGCAAATTGAAGGCATTCGGGCTTCTGGACTTATCAATACAGGAGTACTGGATTTTGTCGAAAGTAAAATAAAAGCAGGAATATCTACCGCCGAAATAGATAAAATGGTATATGACTATACCACCCAACATGGCGCCATCCCAGCTCCACTCCACTATGAGGGTTTTCCCAAAAGTGTCTGCACCAGCATTAACGAAGTCGTTTGTCACGGCATACCCTCCACAGAAGAAATTCTGGAAGAAGGCGACATCATCAACGTGGATGTTTCCACGATCTATAATGGTTATTTCAGCGACGCTTCCAGAATGTTCATCATAGGAAACACCACGCCGGAAAAAGAAAAGCTGGTACGAATAGCCAAAGAATGCCTCCAAATTGGCGCGGCAGCCGCACACGCATGGGGATTCATTGGGGACATAGGGAAAGCTATAGCCAAACATGCACACAAAAACGGGTTCAGCGTTGTCCGCGACTTATGTGGACATGGCGTAGGACTTCAATTCCATGAGGAACCAGAAGTTGACCATTACGACACCCACCAAAACGGAATGTTATTGGTACCCGGAATGGTATTCACAATAGAACCCATGATTAACATGGGAACATGGGAAGTGTTCATTGATGAAGAAGACGGATGGACTGTTGTCACAGAGGACGAACTCCCCTCGGCCCAATGGGAACACACCTTTCTGGTTACGGAAGACGGACTGGAAGTTTTAACACATTAGAAATCTGAAGCAACCGAGTAAAATGACAGAGAAGGAAATTTGCTCAAATCAAGAGCACACAGCCCAATTTTACGATAAACCCGTTACCATTCTTGCCATCGAATCCTCCTGCGATGATACATCGGCAGCAGTCATCCAAGATGGCATCTTATTAAGTAACGTAACCGCAAATCAAGATGTCCATGAAAGTTACGGTGGTGTTGTTCCCGAATTAGCCTCGCGCGCCCATCAACAGAATATAGTTCCAGTCGTAGATCAGGCATTAAAGCGCGCAGGAATAAAAAAGGAAGAACTCTCAGCAATCGCGGTCACATTCGGACCCGGTTTGATGGGCTCTCTGTTAGTTGGAGTGTCGTTTGCCAAAGGCATGGCAACAGCGCTCAACATTCCATTAATAGAAGCCAATCACCTTCAGGGACATATTCTTGCGCATTTTATCCGAGAACGCGATGAAACGAAAACTCCACCTCCCTTTCCCTTTTTATGCTTGCTAGTAAGCGGCGGAAACTCACAAATTGCCAAAGTTAACGCCTATAACGATATTGAGATTTTAGGACAAACCATCGATGATGCAGCCGGTGAAGCAATCGACAAATGTTCCAAAGTTATGGGACTTGGTTATCCTGGCGGCCCCATCATTGACAAATTAGCAAGAAAAGGGAATCCAAATGCGTTCTCATTCAGCAAGCCCAACATAACTGGACTTGACTATAGTTTCAGTGGCCTAAAAACCTCATTTCTTTATTTTTTGCGCGACCAGATGAAACTCGATGCACAATTCATAGAAAAGAACAAAGAAGATTTGGCCGCATCCTTAGAAAAAGCCATCTGTGACATTTTGATGAAAAAGCTTCGCCTAGCCGTCAAGCAAACAGGAATCACGCATGTCGCCTTATCTGGTGGCGTATCTGCCAATACCGGTCTCCGCAACGCATTCAAAGCACAGGAAGCGGCTAAGCAATGGACCATATACATACCCAAGTTCAGTTATACCACCGACAACGCGGCAATGATTGGAATTACCGGCTATTTCAAATATATCGACAAGGACTTCTGCGCCATCGACAAGCCAGCCTTTTCTAGAACCACAATATAAAAACAATATAATACATAATCATATGGACTTAGATCTCAAACTTACCAGTAAGGAAATCAATGAACTCCTTTGGCGCGACCACAAAACCCTTGCTACAGCAGAAAGTTGTACAGCTGGGCGAATTGCTAGTGTAATCACTGCAGTACCAGGAAGTTCCAATTATTTCAAAGGCGGCATCATCAGTTATGCAAACGAAACAAAAATCGAATTGCTAAAAATAGACCCCAAAACAATCGAAGAAAATACCGCTGTTTGTGAAAGTGTTGTACGACAAATGGTAGCTGGAGCAATCGATATGTTCAAGACCGACTATGCCGTAGCTGTCAGTGGCTTTGCTGGCCCCGGCGGTACTGACAACACTCAAAGCAGTGTTGTGGTTGGCACTATTTGGATTGCAGTCGGCAACAAAGAAGATATCATCACCAAAAAAATTGAAGAAGACAACGGTAGAGATAAAAACCTCGCATCCGCGACAAGCATAGCTATGCATATGCTGCGCGACTATTTAAAAGAAAGATGTACCAACGATTTTATTGAATAAAAGCGCTTAAGCCTTGTATTATTAGAAAAATAATGCTAATTTTGCACACCGTAAGAGGAAATATAGTGGGACTGAGTAGGAAACCACCCCAAGATTACGCAACAACAACTTCCCAAAAGTCCCGAAGAATCCCTCTTATTAGTGAGCATAAATACTAAATAAGCGAAAGCAATGTCTAAAATTTGTCAAATTACCGGAAAAAAAGCCATGATTGGCAACAATGTTTCACATTCAAAGCGTCGCACTAAGCGTACCTTCGATGTAAACTTGTTTACTAAAAAATTCTACTATGTGGAACAAGATTGCTGGATTACACTGCGTATCAGTGCAGCAGGATTGCGTATGATTAACAAAGTTGGACTTGATGCTGCGTTGAGTAACGCGGTAGCCAAGGGATATTGCGACTGGAAAAATATTAAAGTAATCGGTTAACATTACATAAGATTATGGCAGGAAAGAAAGCTAAAGGCAACCGTGTACAGGTTATCCTTGAATGTACAGAAATGAAAGAAAGTGGTCTGCCCGGAACTTCTCGTTATATTACAACTAAGAACCGTAAGAACACTCCAGACAGATTGGAATTGAAAAAGTACAATCCCATCTTGAAGAGAATGACTATTCACAAAGAAATCAAATAAATAATATAAGCCATGGCAAAAAAAGCAGTTGCAACACTTCAGACCGGCAAAACAGACGGTCGCGCATATACCAAGGTTATCAAGATGGTAAAGAGCCCTAAAACCGGTGCTTATATTTTTGACGAACAGATGGTTCGCAATGAAGATGTTCAAGATTTCTTCAAGAACTAATATAAATCTGTTTTAGAAATACACTAAAATGAGACCGGCCTCATAATAGCTTTTGAGGTCGGTCTATTTTGCTTTTATAGAAACAATCATCGGTTGCAATTTTCAGAAGATTGCAACCGATGATTGTTTTTGCTTTGACAAAGCATCTTTTTGCGAGCGACATGCGAGTTATTGGTATCGGTATAAAGCGGTATTGACCAACTATATTGCAGCATAGGCATGATTCAAACCCATCATTTGACATCCCATACAATCGACGATTCTGTACATATCCACTTCCGATCTGTAGCCCATATCGGAGACGGGGTGTCGTATACTACACCTCTCCATATGCTGCCCAGCGGACATGCATAGTAATCTTCGCAGGAGTTGTAGTACATACTCTTCTGGACGAGGAAGCCATTGCCGGCACATCTGCGTTTCGTCCTGGCATGAAACATATTATACTAGACATAAGCGTCTATCCCGTGGATCTTCATGTACACATGGTTTGCTACATTGCCGTAGCCTGAGTCCACCACCACCTCACCGCTCCGCGACCCATATCTCTCCCTGAAAGAGTCCAAGGATGGTATCTCGTACCCAGTCCTTGTAAGTCCGCTCTATCCTGGAGATAGCGAACCTGCCTATTCTTGTGCAGACTGTTCTCACCGGATGGTTTTCAAGGACAAATTCACCGAATTACGGAGGAAAAAGAAGATACTCGTGCTGGTTGCAGGATTTATATATCCTTACCCCATGGTAACCGATTGATTATCTTTTTGGTTCTACCCCTTAAACATGATAAATCCTTACCACAAAAGCAACGGTTATCTCCCTTATTCTTCAAGAGGATATCCATTTATTCTATCCCCTAAGGGAATGCTGAATGATAATGAAAAAGGAAGGTTCGTTCTGTCGTTACTGACTTTTGGGGCATCCGCATAAAACCCAAAAGCGTGAACAGTTGACATATTATGCAGATACTTTCTTTTGTATAATTCATATCCATAAAAATATCTCAAAAAACCATTCAACAATAAGCACGCCTTGCATTAATTTAATTATTCTAAGACGTAGGAATATGGTTAATTTTGCAAAATAATTTCTATATTTGCAGCATGATTGAATTAGCAAGACACATAGAGCTTTTATTATTGGAACACAACTGCGTAGTGGTCCCTGATTTAGGTGGCTTCATTGCACAGGAAATCCCTGCAAGATATATTAAAGAGGAAAATATTTTCCTTCCTCCCTATAGAACTGTTTGTTTCAATCCACAACTCACATTAAACGACGGATTATTAGCGCAATCATATATGAAGATATATGGTATAAATTATCCAGAAGCTATGCGCATCATTGAGCAAGCAGTAGAAACTCTCAAAGCCACTATAGAAACAGAAGGTAACTTCGAACTTCAAAATATAGGAAAACTAACTTATAACATTACTCAACATTACGATTTTACGCCCAACGAAGCTGGCATTTTAACGCCTTCATTATATGGACTAGATGCAGCACCAGCAATAAGTTGTGCTGAAGAAAGTACAGCAAAACGGTCTATAGAAGAACAGAAATACTCCACGAAAGCAAAAAACTATACATTTAGGATCAATAAGGAGTTAGTCAACTATGTTGCAGCCGTTATTCTTTCTGTGTTTTTCTACTTGATTTATGCAGAACCAACAACTAATGCTGTAGTCAATGCCCCTCAATATGCCTCACTTCCCGTAATTGAGAATAAGATTTCCTATTCAAGAAATCCGACACAATTAAGACATATTCAACAATCGGACACAACTACAAGCAAGAATTTGGAAACGAATAATATAACGTTTGACCAGCAAACTAAGCAGCAAAAAATATCTGATACCGATTTATCTTTATATAATTATACAATCGTTCTTGTCAGTTGTATCCCCTTAAAAAATGCAGAAGTGTTCATTAAACAAGTCGAAGAACAAGGAATTACTAATCTTCGCTTGTATCAGCGTAATAAAGTCATTAGGGTTATATATGGACAGTTCTCATCTGAAGCAGAAGCACGACAAGAATTAAGAAACTTAAGAAAGAATCATCCAGAATTTAATGATGCTTGGATTATGAATATGCAATAAACTGGATAATAAAATTCGTAATGGTAGCACTATGAAACGGATACGTTGCCCCAAATGCGATGATATTATATTGTTTGATGAGACGCAATATGAACCAGGGCGTACTCTGGTTTTTGAATGTCCTACGTGTCATAAACAATTTAAAATACGCCTTCCTTCAAAACAAGAACCAGAGAAGCACGAATCCAAAGATGATGACATCTTTGGAGAGCTTATTATTATAGAAAATGCGTTTCAGCTTAAGCAAACCATCCCCTTGCACCTTGGCAACAACGTCATAGGTAGATATGTCAAAGGAAGTAAAGCCAACGCAGCTTTCAAGACTGTTGATCCTAGCATTGATACAACTCATTGCATCATCAGTGTGAAATTAAAGAACGGAGTCCCACAATGGATTCTGCGTGATGGGCCATCGGGTACGGGAACATTTCATATGAACCGAATTCTCGGCCCTAAAGAACAAGTTTATATAAAAGAAGGATCAATTATAACGATTGGCGCGACGACAATGATATTACGAACTCAACATGACGCATATGAAGAATAACGGCTTTTTCTGTAAGACGCTGTTAATTTGCATACTAATCATTTTTCACATGCCCGCTGCGTTAGCTCAAAAAAAAGATTCCACATACAATGGGCATTTTTATTGTAAAAGTGAAGGAATACATCTTCATTTAGATTTAAACAATGCATCTTTGGAAGTACCCGGCTACGAATTTTTAGGCCAGACACATGGCTTTTTTCTAGGGAACATTTATGGTTGCTGGTTACTCACCACGTTCAGCATCGAAAAAGGAAAAGCTGTTCTCCGATTCAGTAATGATCTTGGTGCAGACACGCAAAATACAGAAATTACATTGCAAAATGACAGCATTCTCTTGATGAAACTAACAGGAAACAATCATGTCAGAAAAGTCGAAAAAAAGAAATTGGTAAAAATTCCAACTACGCTCCAATTTATAAAAGTGCAATAAAGAAAGCACCACATCATTACTCCCTCCACGCCGAACTAATTAGGGACATTCAGTAAGTCCTCCTAAAAATAGGATGGCATATGGAAATGACAATGCATAATCACTTCATATGCCGTATATAGGGCCGCATCACGGTTTCACAGTCCTACTGACAAAAAATCCTAAAGTACTGATAGAATTTTCTGTCAGTACTTTAGTTTTTACGAAAGTACTGACTGTTTTTCTCTCGGTAATATGTCTTTGCCGTAGTTATACTGAACTCACGTAGATTCAGGCGTTTCCGGCTGAAATCAACCAGGAAAGTGAGGGTGGAGTTCGGGCCCGTTGCGCTTGCGCATAACCTCGGGAAGTACTCAGCAATCCTTTCATGGCGAATGACGGCTTGGCAGCCCGTCTATACTACCGTATAGGTGGGCATGCCGCTTCATGCCGACGCAAATAGCCGGTATATGGTTCAAAAAAGGCTCTTTGTCAAAGAAAAAACAAATCGGTTGCAATTTTTCAGGTTGCAACCGAGCATTGTTTCTATAAAAGTAAAAGAGACCGATCTCAAAAAATCGCTTTGCATCAGCATTTTTCTCTTTTCATAATACAGCAATTATTACCGAGACGTAATGATGAAACAAATTTCAATAGCATCTCACACTCTTCCCCTATCCCTCTCGAAAGATACCCCGACATTAAATACAGTATAGGCATCAGAATCTTGCATATATCTGAAAATCAAATGTATTATAACGAGAATCCAGTAGTGGTTGAGTTTTTCTCACCCAACGATCGTCAGTAAAAGTATAATTCAACTGAAGGATAAAATTCTTCCCTAAGAAATAATTCGCGGACAAGCCGTAATCGGTCTTCATTGAATCCCACGTTTTTGCATTGCGATAAACATCCCAACGCCCATATAATTTAAGATTTTTAACTACAGGAACACCGATAGTAGCATACCAGGAATCTGCACGGTCTGGAGCTGTCGCATCCTTTACACTTCCACCCACTGATGACATGTATTCGGAACGCACAGTCCAATCACTTTCATACTTTATACCAGTTCCCCAACGCACGCGTTTAACTTGTTTAAGTGTATTCTCCGCCCCGGTGTAGCTTTCATTCGTATATCGCCCATTCCACCCGAAGGCTCCTATGGAAAGCTCCTTTAGAGGAGAAAACCAAACACCTCCTATCACATCCTTAAAATTATCCTTATCTGCATGATTTATGCCTTGCCCATTAAAAACCCCCAGTTGATAATGGAACCAATAATGGCCTTTCTCATTACCGGGAAACAAATCTCCCTGAATTTGTGCCCCCAAATCACGTCCACCACTGGAATGTTCCCCATTCCAATCGGAAATACTAGCCAATTTGGTTGTTGCTTGAGAATAAGCCCCAAGTCCAACATTTAAAGGACTATAAGGATTTTCAAACCCAAAAGGACGCTTAAATTGCCCCATTTTTATCTTCAAAAAATCTAATTTTTGCCACTCAACGAACGCATCCAAAATACGAGGTCCCTTATCCACCCCTGGAGCCCCACAAGCCTCCAATTGTAAACGATAAAAGAAGTCCTTAAAGCAATTACCATCCAAATACAATCTTAGGAAACGAAGATCAAATCCACCATTCGAACTAACTCCAGAGCGGTCTGTTATAGAATACTTACCTGTAATATAACCACCAAAATTCACAGATGGAGCAACCATCTGCATTACCTTCTTCAACCCGCCTTTTGCCTCATTAACCTTTGCTGCCGCCTCTTCCTTTGACACCTTCGATTCTGCTTCTGATTCAGCCACAGCCTGACTTAACGCACACTCAAGAGAAGAAGCCGCATAAGCATTTAATCCACCAGCCAGTACGACTGGCAGAAATAATAGTTTTATTCTTTTCATACCCAAAAGTAATTTATTAGTTTGTGCAAAATTATAAATAAAAAAGCTAACAAGCAGCCCATACTCAAATAAAGCCAATTTAATTACTCCTTTTATAACCTCAACAAAGTATATTAACACGATTCTTTATCTATTTTGATTACGATGAAATTTCTCACTTTACCAAAATTTCTACATTTTTCCAAAAACATTGGCGCGTTAGAGCACCTATCATCCTGATCACACTAAATTAACAAGGAACCATATCAAAATATCATACGACAACAACTTTGATACCAAAAAAAGTTGTACTTTTGCTGAACAGTATGGAGTTTTATTCTTTCCTTGTGCCGATATACATCGACGGCATGAAGTGTCATCGAGTTTTCCCTCACTAAACGAAAAGACAATAGACTATAAAACCAGGAAATCTATGAATATCTTCCCCAAAACACTTATCACCGCAAGTTGTGTCCTTCTATTTTGCAGTGAACTAACTGCAGAGAAAATGACAAACGAAACAGATTTATTACAGCCGGAGGCTACTCAAGAAAAAGTAACTTTTCTAAAATTTGGAAACCTGGATCAATGGTTGGTTCGCAACATCAAAGAAAGCCGTCTCATTGGAGGGAAAACCAAAACAATTTATGCTATTGCTCCTAACGGAACGTGGAATAACGACAATCCCTACCGTGGTATAGGAGGGTCACCGTGGGCCACGTCAAATGTCCTTGCCAAAGTTTCAGGGATTACCAAAACCAATATATCCGTCTATAAAGAGGCACGTCCAGGACATGGATATTGTGCTAAATTATATACACATTTGGAAGAGTGCAAAGTTTTAGGAATTGTCAATATAAAAGTGCTTGCTGCCGGTTCCATCTTTCTTGGTAAAACAATGGAGCCAATTACAGGCACTAGTAATCCCATGAGTAAATTAGACGCAGGAGTCAAATATAATCTCCGCCCTAAAGCAATTTGCTTTGATTATAAAGTAAAATTATCTGGTCAGCCTAATCGAATTCGTCAAACTGGATTCAGCAAGGTAACAACAGTCAAAGGTATTGATATGCCAGACTGCATTCTATATTTACAGAAGCGCTGGGAAGACTCTGACGGCAGGATTTTCGCAAAAAGAGTTGGCACAATGGTAAAACGCTTCGACAAAAGTACTACCGACTGGGTTAATAACGCAGTCTTCGACATACATTATGGTAATATCACCAAAGAAAACTTTTATCAAGAATACATGGGGCTAACTTCTGGTGAAAATACCAAATATGCAGAAAACAGTAAAGGTGAAATGGTAGAGGTAAAAGAGATTGGTTGGGCCGATGCCAATGAAACGCCCACCCACCTTGTGTTACAATTTGACTCCAGCCATGGAGGAGCCTACGTTGGAAGCGTTGGTAACTCCTTCTGGATTGACAACATAAGAATAATACATCCGTAATCCATGGCCGAATTTGTCCGAAGATCCGGGAAAAAGTGAAGTACATCCGCCATAAATCCATTCAGCCTCTGCGCAAAGCTCAATATCCGCGATGCCGCATTCTTCCCCCTTAATACCAAGAATGCGTATTTACACAGAAAAAGGAGATAGCGGACAACTTATGTATCAATATTTTATTATACTTTTGCAAAAAAATAATTAGCACAATGAATTTAGATATATTAACAGCTATTTCGCCCATAGATGGACGTTATCGTAGTAAAACCGAATCCTTGGCTCCATATTTTTCAGAATACGCTCTGATGAAATATAGAGTACGCGTTGAGATTGAATATTTTATTACTCTGTGCGAATTGCCATTGCCACAACTTGTTGGCTTTGATAAAAACGAATTTGCCCAATTACGGAATATATATATCAACTTTTCAGAAGATGATGCTAAACGAATTAAAGATATCGAAAGCGTCACTAATCATGACGTAAAGGCAATTGAATATTTCATCAAAGAGAAACTTGACGGTCTTGGTGGGTTCGATTCATATAAGGAATTTATTCATTTCGGTTTGACATCACAAGACATCAACAACACCTCCTTTCCTCTAATGCTGAAAGAGGCATTAAACGATGTTTATATACCCATTTTACAAGAGCTTATAAACCAGTTAAACGAGTACGCCGAAGAGTGGAAAGACGTCCCCATGCTTGCCAAGACCCATGGACAACCAGCGTCTCCGACACGTCTAGGAAAGGAAATTAAAGTTTTTGCATACCGCCTCGAGCGCCAGTTGGCACAACTTAAGGCATGCACAATATCTGCCAAATTTGGAGGAGCCACAGGGAATTTCAATGCCCACCACGTAGCATACCCCTCATACGATTGGAAACAGTTTGGCAACAAATTCGTTGAAGAAAAACTTGGATTAGAACGGGAGGAATATACTACACAAATTTCCAATTACGACAACTTATCTGCCGTATTTGATGCCATGAAACGCATCCATACCATTATTATTGATTTAGATCGAGATTTCTGGCAGTATGTGTCGATGGAATATTTCAAACAAAAAATCAAAGCTGGTGAAGTTGGTTCAAGTGCAATGCCGCATAAAGTAAATCCGATTGACTTCGAAAACTCCGAAGGAAATTTGGGCATAGCCAATGCTCTACTTGAACACTTGAGTGCAAAATTACCAATCAGCCGCCTACAACGTGATTTAACAGACTCAACTGTTATACGAAATATTGGAGTTCCCATGAGTCATGCTATCATCTCCTTCCAAAGCACACTTAAGGGGCTAAGAAAACTGGTGCTGCATGAGGAAAGCATTCGAAAGGATTTAGACAATTGTTGGGCCGTCGTAGCAGAAGCTATTCAAACCATACTTCGCCGAGAGGCATATCCCAATCCTTATGAGGCCCTTAAAGCAGTAACGCGAACCAACAAACCTATTACCGCAGAATGCATTTCGGAGTTTATTGACAGCCTAGATGTCAGGGATGAACTGAAAAAAGAACTGAAAGCAATCACGCCACACAATTACACAGGCGTATAAATACTAATAAACAACACTAAACACAATCAGCCGAGAGGCTGTAATTTATTCAATTATGAGCGAAGAATTTTTCGACAACAAAGAAAAAAGTGGAGTACGCCGTGATGGCTATACCCCACAGTCCAATGGCAACCACTCCCGTTATGGTGGTCAGCAGCCACGCGCACGTTTTAACCGTGAAGCACGCATAGACAACACCTCCTACAATGCGCAAAGAGGATATTCTGAAAACTACAGAAACACGGGTTATACATCACGCTATAACGGAAACGAGGAGCGTGATAATTATCATCAGCGCCCGAGGTTCAATGGAGCAAATTCCAACGGAAATTTCCAGTCTCGAAACAACTATCAACAGGGCAACTTTCGTAAAAATGAGAACCGCTGGACCAAACGTCCCTCATTCAACATGACTGAGGGTAACGGGGAGAATATATCTTCCTCCTATCGTACAGGGAGAAGCGATCAAATGTCCTCATCTCGTCATTTTGCTCCTAAAAATGCACAAAGAACAGGGTATTCGTATAATCAGAATTCATATTCCAATGCCCGTCCACGCCGTAATTTTAGTGGCAATGGCTACGATCCGCATGCGAAATATAGTCAGAAAAAGCGATTGGAATATAAAGAAGAAAATTATGATCCCAACGAACCAATTCGTCTAAACAAATACCTAGCAAATGCTGGAGTATGCTCACGCAGGGATGCTGATAAATACATAGAGGCAGGTGTTGTTACCGTAAATGGAGAGGTCGTAACTGAATTGGGTACAAAGGTTCTCCGTTCTGACGTAGTACATTTTCATGATAATGCCGTGAAAATGGAAAAGAAAGTTTATGTGCTACTAAACAAGCCCAAAGGTTACGTCACAACCAGTGAAGATCCTCAAAACCGGAAAACGGTAATGGACTTAGTGAAAGGGGCATGCAGAGAACGCATATATCCGGTAGGTAGACTCGACCGTAATACAACAGGAGTTTTGCTCCTTACCAATGACGGCGAAATGGCTTCACGCCTTACACATCCTAAGTTCTTGAAGAAAAAAATTTACCACGTTCACACGGATCGAAATGTAACTGCAGCCGATTTACGTCAGATTGCAGAAGGCATAACGCTTGAAGACGGTGAAATCAAAGCTGATGCAATCGAATATGCCAGCGAAACTGACAAAAAACAAATTGGTATAGAAATTCATTCCGGCAAGAACAGGATTGTCCGCCGAATTTTCGAACATTTAGGCTACCACGTACTCAAATTAGATCGAGTCTACTTTGCAGGACTGACTAAAAAGAACGTGCGCCGAGGTGACTGGAGATTCCTGACAGAAAAAGAAGTCAACATGCTACGAATGGGGGCATTTGAATAATCAGACAGTCCCTCAAACGCAAATAGTGTAATAATTAAAAGAAAACATTCTATCGTAAAATCTCAAGCATACAAAAGAAAATGAAAAGAACAAGAATAAAAGAAATACTTGCACGTACCGATTATGGTACAACTGTATGCGTAAAAGGATGGGTACGAACCCGAAGAGGTAGTAAGTCTGTTAATTTCATAGCACTAAATGACGGTTCCACCATAAACAATGTTCAAATTGTTGCAGACGTTGAAAAGTTCGATGCAGAGATTCTCAAACAGATTACCACTGGTGCATGTATTAGTGTAATTGGAAACTTAGTAGAAAGTCTCGGTAGTGGCCAAAATGTAGAAATACAGGCGGAGAACATAGAAATACTAGGCGAGTGCGGTGCAGATTATCCGATGCAGAAAAAAGGGCAAACCTTTGAGTATATGCGTCAACACGCACATATGCGCCTAAGAACCAATACATTCGGTGCTGTTTTCCGTATTCGCCATAATATGGCAATTGCTATACACCGCTTTTTTCACGAACATGGCTTCTATTATTTTCATACCCCAATTATTACAGCCAGCGATTGTGAAGGTGCCGGACAGATGTTTCAGGTAACAACCAAAAACCTATACGAATTAAAAAGAGACGAAGAGGGCAAAATTGACTACTCTGACGATTTCTTCGGAAAGCCTACTTCACTTACAGTAAGTGGACAACTTGAAGGGGAGTTAGGAGCAACAGCTCTAGGTGCCATCTACACGTTTGGCCCTACTTTCCGTGCAGAAAATTCCAATACGCCACGCCACTTAGCTGAATTCTGGATGATTGAACCTGAAGTCGCATTCTATGACATCAACGACAACATGGATTTGGCTGAAGAGTTCATCAAATATTGTGTACAATGGGCATTGGATAACTGCCAGGATGATTTGCAATTCCTGAACAAAATGATAGATAACACCCTACTGGAAAGACTGAATTTTGTTGTCAATCACAATTTCGTCCGTTTAACTTACACAGAGGGTATCAAAATTCTTCAGGAAGCAGCTCAAAATGGGAAAAAATTTGAATTTCCCGTTTATTGGGGGGTTGATTTGGCTAGTGAACACGAACGCTACCTTGTCGAGGAGCATTTTAAAAAGCCTGTGATCCTGACAGACTATCCTAAGGAAATCAAAGCTTTTTATATGAAACTCAATGAAGATGGAAAGACTGTCCGTGCCATGGATGTACTGTTCCCTCAAATAGGTGAAATCATTGGAGGTTCAGAACGAGAGGAAAACTACGAGAAACTGATGAACCGCATCCAAGAATTGAATATCCCAATGAAAGATATGTGGTGGTATTTGGATACACGACGTTTCGGCAGTTGCCCGCATTCTGGATTTGGGCTGGGATTCGAACGCCTTATTCTCTTCGTCACTGGTATGCAGAACATACGTGATGTCATTCCCTTCCCAAGAACACCAAAGAGTGCAGAGTTCTGATATATATATCTTTTCTTTTCCTAAAGTATAAGATATTCATAGACTTCCTATAACGACATAAAATGCTCCGGCTAATTCCTGTACAAAATATTGAGAATTAGTCGGAGCATTTTTATCTTCTTGTTCTCATCCTTATGAATACACCCCAATCGGTCATTGACACCCTACGACCAAATCTCAAATTGTAAATGGTGCATTTTTCGAATGCTTACAAAAAAGGCACATGGAGTGATTCAAATGTATCATCTTCATATGCCCTTATGTTGTTAGAGACGTTTGCAGAATATCCTAAGGCAAAATCTTATGGATTTCCTTTAACCATATTCTGCTTTTCTCGCAGATTACATCTCACTACTGAAATAACTATTCGGTAAACTCCTACAATTGTAAGAAGATGCCATAACTTCACCATAAGCTCCTGCCGATCGGAAAGCGATTAAGTCACCGCGACGGGTTACAGGAAGCAATTCATCCTTGCTAAAAACATCCGAACTTTCACAGATCGGCCCCACAACATCATACACCTCACTTGCACTATCCGATGAAGCTGTTAAGTTTTCTGTATAATGATGGGCACCATACATTGCAGGACGAATAAGGTCTGTAAACCCAGCATCCAGAATCACGAATTTTTTCGTTTTCCCCTGTTTTACAAACAAAGTACGAGCAATCAAACTTCCACACTGTCCAACTACAGACCGCCCCAATTCAAAATGCAACTCCTGCTCAGGCCGTAAGCACAAGTGTTTCTTGAATATACCAAAATATTCAGTAAATGGAGGTATGGGATGATCTTTCGGATTCTGATAATCTATACCAAGTCCTCCTCCCATATTAATGCTTTTTACAAAAACTCCTGCTTTCTCTAAAGTATCCTGCAAGTCATTAACGCGCTTGCATAAATTCTCAAACACTACGAAATTAAGAATCTGTGATCCTATATGAAAATGTAATCCACAAAGCTCTATATTAGGAAGTTGCCTTGCGTGTTTAACAGCGTCAATTGTGTCATCTAATGATATACCAAACTTATTCTCATTTAACCCAGTTGTGATCTTGGCATGCGTACCAGCATCAACGTTTGGATTAATGCGAAAAGCCACTCTTGCCGTTTTGCCTATAGTTTCAGCCAATTCATTAATCCTCATCAATTCCGGCAAACTTTCCACGTTAAAGCAAGCTATTTCACTAGTTAAACCGTTCAATATTTCTTTATCGCTTTTTCCCACACCAGCAAAGACAACCTTTGATGCAGGAAAACCGGCGGACAATGCAGCAGAAATTTCTCCCCCACTAACGCAGTCTGCTCCCAGTCCGTTATTAGCTATTATTTCTAACAACTTCGGATTGGAATTTGCCTTAATAGCATAGTGCACGTGCATATAAGGCGCATCTGCAATAGCTCCTTTAACGGCAGCTAATGTTTCATGAAGCACATCCAAATCATAATAATAGAATGGCGTTTCCAGTGTTTGAAAACGTGATTCCAAAGCACGTAAATCCATTAAGCTTTCTTATTAAAGAGTTTATCACTTAAAGCTTGCAATGCTGCTTTTTTGTCCTCCTGCTTCACCAATACAGTTACATTATGATTACTTCCACCGTAAGAAATCATTCGAATTGGGATATTCTCCAATGCACTTATAATCAAGTTTTCGAAGCCGAGATTCTCAGAACGTAAATCACCAACAACACAAATGATGCACATGTCCTCATCAACCTCTACCGTACCATACTTTTTCAGTTCTTCAACGATAGGCACAATTCTACTTTTGTTGTCAATGCTTAAAGAAACACCCACCTCAGAAGTAGTTACCATATCTATGCTGGTATTGTAGGTTTCAAAAATCTCAAAAACTCTTCGAAGGAATCCTGTTGCCAGCAACATCCGGCTGGAAACAATTTTAATAGCCGTTATATTTTCTTTTGCAGCAACGGCTTTGATGCTGCCTTCTTGCATGTCATTATTAATCAATGTACCCTGAGCTGTCGGATCCATCGTATTGAGCAACTTAACTGGCACTCCAGCATATCTGGCCGGCTGAATACATGTCGGATGTAATATCTTTGCACCAAAATAAGCCAACTCTGCTGCTTCTTCAAAGTTCAACTGACGCACAGGCATTGTTCCCTCGACCACACGCGGGTCATTATTGTGCATTCCGTCAATATCCGTCCAGATTTGTATTTCCTCAGAACGAATAGCTGCACCAATAAGGCTGGCAGTATAGTCGGAACCTCCCCGTTGCAAATTGTCTATATCTCCATTATTGTTGCGACAAATGAATCCCTGTGTAATATATAATTTGTAATTGGGATTTTCCTTTAAGATTCTATCCAGATTATGCTTGATATACGCTACATCCGGTTCTCCATTCTCGTCAATCCGCATATAATCAAGCGCAGGTATCAGCATAACACTTTGCTTTTGTTCCTTGAGATAATTCGTAACCATATTAGTACTCATCAACTCACCTTGCGCTAGAATCGTTTTCTCAGTTTTTTCATTATACTCCGCACCAGAGAAGGAATGGAGCAACATAAATATTTCCTCCAGTGTCTGCAACGTCTTCGCCGCCATCTCCTCCGTTGCATAAAGTTCCTTTACGTGTTCTCTATACTTAGAGTGGAGTTTATTAATAACATTATTGGCAGCTTCCGCATTTCTTTTCTTAAAGTAGTCCGCTATCTCAACTAAAGAATTAGTTGTTCCAGACATAGCAGAAAGAACGACAATCTTGGCATCTCCATCAGTTATGAGTTTACTCACTTCCTTCATACGTTGCGGACTACCAACCGAGGTACCGCCGAATTTTAAAACTTTCATAATTGTGGATTTTCTGAATTAATAATTTTCTATATTTATGGGTAAATTATAATCTGAACTTATGTCCTTCAATGTTCCTTCCTCACAACGATATACGATGCCGGGGAACTGCTGTAGCAAATTCAAGTTATGCGTAATCATCACGACCGCTGTACCTCGATCACACACAGACCGGAGCAAGGACACTATCTTTTTCCCGGTTTCGTGATCAAGATTTCCGGTAGGCTCGTCCGCGAAAATTATCTTGGGTGAATTCAACAAAGCCCTGGCAATAGCTACACGCTGCTGTTCACCCCCTGAAAGTTCATGAGGAAAACTATTTTTCTTATGTCCCAACTCAACCAATGATAAAACCTCATCAATACGCTCGTTACGTTCTGCTTTTTTCTTCCAATCCGTAGCACGCAGAACAAAATCGAGATTTTCATACACGGTCCTATCAGCAAGCAACTGGAAATCCTGAAAGATAATCCCCAAATTTCTACGCAAAGAAGGAATCGTTTTCCTTTTAATTTTCAAAAGGTCATACGACAAAACCACAGCTTTTTCTGCAGAAATAGGGTGCTCACAAAACAACGATTTCATCAAAGAAGTCTTTCCTGACCCCACTTTTCCTATTATATAGACAAATTCGCCTTCTCCTACGTGAAAATCTATATCGCGCAAAAGTGTCGTGTCCTCTACCGATATGTTCGCCTTCTTGAGTTCTATCAACATATATCCAAGAATTTATTGAATTAGAAAAATGCCTGAAGGAATATCAATCCAATTTTAAAACGGCAAGAAAAGCCTTTTGTGGTACTTGCACATTTCCAATCTCTTTCATGCGCTTCTTTCCCCGCTTCTGTTTTTCCAGCAATTTCCGCTTTCGGCTTATATCTCCGCCATAACATTTCGCTGTCACATCCTTACGCACCTGCTTTACGGTTTCTCTGGCAATAATCTTTGCGCCAATAGCTGCCTGTATGGCGATATCAAACTGTTGACGCGGCAATAATTCCTTTAATTTTTCACACATTCTCCGTCCAAAATATACGGAATTATCAACGTGTGTCAATGTAGAGAGCGCATCTACGGGTTCACCGTTGAGCAGAATGTCCAACTTTACTAATTTTGACGTTCTAAACTCTATTGGATGATAATCGAATGATGCATACCCTTTCGATATCGATTTTAGCTTATCATAAAAATCAATCACAATTTCAGCCAAAGGCATATCATAATACAACTCCACCCTGTCACCAGAAACATACTCCTGCTTAACCAACTCTCCACGTTTGCCTAAGCAAAGTGTCATAATATTGCCAATATAATCAGACTTTGTAATGATTGAAGCACGGATATATGGTTCCTCTATGTGATCAATTTCCGTAATATCCGGCATACCTGCAGGATTATGCACTTCTTTCATATTACCATGCTTGTCGTATATATGGTAACTCACGTTGGGAACGGTTGTAATCACATTCATGTTAAATTCACGATCCAAACGTTCCTGCACAATTTCCATATGCAATAATCCCAAAAATCCACATCTGAAACCAAATCCAAGTGCGACAGACGATTCCGGCTGAAAACTAAGTGAAGCATCATTTAACTGCAATTTTTCCAAGCTGGCCCGCAACTGTTCAAAGTCTTCTGTTTCAATCGGATAAACGCCGGCGAAAACCATCGGCTTCACTTCTTCAAAACCCGAAATGGCTGATTCGCACGGATTTGTCAATGAGGTAATGGTATCACCGACTTTTACCTCCGTTGCCGTCTTTATTCCACTAACGATATAGCCAACGTTTCCACAATGAAGCGACTGTTTGGGGCACAAATCCATTTTCAGAATGCCTACCTCGTCCGCGCTATATCTCTTTTGAGTATTGACAAAAAGGACTTCTTCCCCCTGACGAATGGAACCATTCACGATTTTGAAGTATGCGATAATTCCCCGGAAGGGATTGAACACACTATCAAAAATCAAAGCCTGCAACGGCGCATTCTCATCACCAGCAGGAGCCGGTATGCGTTTAACAATAGCCTGGAGAATTTCATCAACACCTTGTCCGGTACGCCCTGAAGCACGGATTATATCTTCGCGTTTACAACCCAATAACTCAACAATTTCATCTTCAACCTCTTCCGGCATTGAGTTTACCATGTCACACTTGTTGAGCACAGGAATGATTTCAAGGTCATGCTCTATCGCCATGTACAGATTGGAAATGGTCTGCGCCTGAACTCCTTGCGTAGAATCGACGACCAAAATACAGCCCTCGCAAGCCGCTATACTCCTCGACACCTCATATGAAAAATCCACATGTCCCGGAGTATCAATCAGATTCAGTGTATAAGTTTCGCCGTCCATTTGGTATTCCATTTGGATGGCATGACTTTTAATCGTTATTCCACGTTCCTTTTCCAAGTCCATATTGTCCAGCATCTGACCTTCCGTCACTTGTATGGTTTTGGTATACTCCAACATACGATCGGCCAAAGTACTCTTACCGTGGTCAATATGAGCTATGATACAAAAATTTCGTATATTTTTCATATTGTATTGTTCCTCACTGTTTCAAAACCGCCTCTACCTCAAAATTTTTCTGCTGCGGCAAAAGAAACAGCATGTTTGAGGTCTTTTTCACTCAAGATAACTTCCGACTCAGCCATAATAGGCCATCCTATCTGCAGTTCGGAATCATTATAGGCAATGCTACACTCTGCCTCCGGTGCATAACGATTGTCGACTTTATACGTAAAAACAGCCGTTTCGGAGAGAACCTGAAAACCATGTGCAAACCCTCTGGGAATAAACAATTGTCGCTGATTCTCTTCACTGAGTTCAACCATAACATGCTTTCCGAACGTAGGAGAATCCTGTCGCAAGTCAACGGCAACATCTACCACGCATCCCTGAAGGACTCTTACCAACTTTGCCTGCGCTGCATCACCTTTCTGATAATGCAACCCACGCAATACTCCCCTCACCGATTTCGACTGGTTATCTTGAATAAAATTAACCGGATACCCGATAGCTTTGTCAAAATCCTCTTTCCGCCAAGTTTCCATAAAATACCCTCTGCTATCGCTGAACATCTGAGGCTCAGCAATCCAAACTCCCGGTATTTCAGTTTTTATATACTTCATAATCCCAATTAATTTGACGTAGATTCAACAATTACCTCACTCCCGTTTTTAAGTTTAAGCATCACCTCTCCCTTATAACCCCAATGCTCCATCATAAAGTCGCAAAGCACATCTTCAACATACTTCTGCACAGATCGCTTGAGTGAGCGTGCTCCATATTGCGAGTTAAAGCCTTTGTTCACAATAAAATCAACAACTTCTTGAGAATAGAGAAGTTGAATTCCTTGAGACTTCAACCGCTCAACCAACTTCTCCACTTCAATAGACGCGATTTTACTTGCATCGGACGAATGAAGAGGATGGAACATGATGATGTCATCCAAACGGTTTAAGAACTCCGGAGCGAACTGACGCTTCAGCGCTTTATTAACTATTGCTTCCGAGGTTGCCGAATCCATTTCTGCACGTGAATTTGCATTGAAACCAATTCCTGCCCCGAAATCCTTCAACTGTCTCGTACCGCTATTAGAGGTCATCACAATAATCGTATTTCTGAAATCTACAGTAGTACCATTTCCATCCGTCAAACGGCCTTCATCCATAATCTGCAGAAATGTATTGAAAACATCCGGATGTGCCTTCTCGATTTCATCCAAAAGAATCACTGAATAGGGATGCCTGCGAACTTTTTCTGTCAACTGTCCTCCTGCTTCATAACCCACATAGCCGGGAGGGGCGCCAACGAGCCGGCTCGTACTGTATTTCTCGCCATACTCGCTCATATCAATCCGAATCAAGGCATCCTTCCGGTCGAACATCCATTCGGCCAAGCATTTCACCAAATAAGTCTTGCCCACGCCCGTAGGTCCAACAAACATAAACGCGCCTATTGGACGGTCCGGGCTCTTCAACCCCAGCCGATTTCGAGTAATGGCCTTAGTCAACTTCTCTATAGCATCATCCTGAGCTATCACTTTCTCCAAAAGCGCGGCTTTCATCCCCTTCAATCGTACGGCTTCACTCTGCTGTACTCGTTGCACCGGAACACCACACATCACCGATACGACTTCGGCTATATTCTCAACATCCACCTTACTCTGGTCCTTGTCCAAAGATGCATGCCACTCGTCGTTCATCTTTTTCAACTCTTCAGACAATACGTTAATGGAATCTCTCAGTTTTGCGGCTGTTTCATAATCTTGATTTTGCGCAGCCTGCACCTTCTGTTTCTTCAACGACTCCACCTCGTTTTCCTTTTCTACAATGTTCGCTGGTGTTCTTATGCCCATCAATCTGGCCCTGCTTCCTGCCTCGTCCATTGCATCTATTGCCTTATCGGGAAAAGCACGCTCAGTGATATATTTTTCGGTCAAATTTACACATGCAGACAACGCTTCATCCGTATAACGGACTACATGAAAATCTTCATATTTACTACGAATATTCGTCAATATCTGCAATGTTTCCTGCGGGGAAGTAGGCTCTACCATAACTTTCTGGAACCTACGTTCCAATGCTCCGTCTTTTTCGATGCTTTTTCTATATTCCTCAATGGTAGTAGCCCCTATACATTGGAGTTCACCACGCGCAAGAGCCGGTTTTAGAATATTCGCCGCGTCCAATGTCCCAGGTGCCGAACCTGCACCTATGATTGTATGTATCTCATCTATAAAAAGAATGATTTCGGAATGCGCACGCAACTCTTGAATTAGCTTACGCAAACGCTCCTCGAACTGTCCTCTATACTGCGTACCCGCTACGACAGAAGCCATATCCAATGCAACTATCCGCTTATTATACAACGAATAAGGCACCTTCTTCTGACATATCAAACTAGCAAGCCCCTCTACTATGGCACTTTTTCCGACTCCGGGCTCACCTATCAAAATGGGATTATTCTTTTTGCGACGCCCCAAAATCTGCATGACACGCTGAATTTCTACTTCACGGCCAACAATAGGATCAAAGCCTCCATGTTCCGCAATCGCAGTAAAATCTATACCAAATTTATCAATTACCGGAGTTTCCGAATGTCCTTTGGCATTCAGCGTGGAAGACAATGAAGATGGTTCGCCACTCTCGCTACTTTCACCAGAAGCAGGAACCACATTATCATCAGCAAATCCGAAACCAGAACGAATCCCCGGCCGGATATTTAAGCTTGCCGCAACCTTTTCATAGGTAATATTTACGCCATTCAAAAGGCGGCGCGCCCCATTATTCGCATCCCGCAATATACTTAAAAGGACATGTTCACTACCCGTATTGTGACTTCCCGACATCCTGGCTTCAAGCATAGCCAAACGGAGAAGGCGGCTACTGTCCTGGTTCAACGATGGATTCAACGCACCGGCCATTTGAACATCTGCATACATCTGCAGTTGTTTTTCTGCCAAACTTCTTATTTCTTCTGTTTTACCTTCTATACGCTCAAAGAAATCCATAGCTTTTCCACCATCACGCAGTAAGCCCAATAATAGACACTCTGGGTATATCTCACTCAGCTTAAGCCTTTGAGCTTCCTCCTTACTAATTTCAATAATATGTAAAATTTCTGCTGAATAATCTGTCTTCATATAAGCAATTCAACCATTATGATTGGCAGCAAAGATACTAAAAAAAAATGAATTATTTTATAGACCATACCCACTTGCACTTCAGCATGCATCAATTCGATTTTATTCCATCGATTCAAGAATTTCTCTCCGTCATTTCCACACTCATTCCTTGAAAGGCGGGCATTACGTTACAGCGTATCCGGTAACATTGACATCATGCGGAAGGAGTTTGCTTCATACTAAATTTGGCAAACGCATGGAGCACATCCACCAATACAGACAACTTTTCCCGAACAAAAAGGAAATCACCCCTGGTCTTGAACCACCCAAATCATCAAACACTGTCATCACTCCAAACCTGCACTATCCGATGTTGCCGACATATATTTCTCTCTACGGTAAAACGACCGTATACATATCAAAAAAATGAAGTGCTCCGCACTCCATTTTGATATTCCAAACAATCGGTATTTTTGAAAAAACTGTCAGTAGTTTAGAAAATTCTATCAGTACTTCTGTTTTTCCTGTCAGTACTTCTGTAGAAATCTGGAAGAAGGCTCTCTACTTTACAGAGCAAAGGTTCCGAGCGAAAAGAGTGGAACCAACGTGACATTGCTTTTGGCAATAGCCTGTTGCACAAACAAGCATGATGCCACTTTTCCTTTTATCGCCTCAAAAGCTACCTCCGCAATCACCTCCAACACAAACAGCTACAAAGATAAAGCACACTAGATAGCCATAGACAGTTTCCTCAACCGTTCAATGGTTTCTTCCCGGGCCGGAACCAACGGCAGACGTAAAACATTATCAATTCGACCTTGAACAGACAAGAGTGCTTTTACTCCTGCAGGATTTCCATCCACAGTCATTAACCCCAACATTTCACACAAAGTACCGTAAATTTGCTGGGCCTGAACTTTCTCTGCGGATAATGCGGCATGAACCATGCGTCCGAATTCCGCAGGATACGCATTGCCTATCACAGAAATAACACCAACCCCGCCCATCTCTATTATGTCAAGCGTCAAATTATCATCACCGCTCAACAGTTCGAAACCTGCCGGTGCATTAGAAATTATTTCACGAATCTGCTCCAATTTTCCGGAAGCTTCCTTCACTGCCACAACATTTTCGTTTGCTTCAGCTATACGAATTACCGTTGCTGCCTCCAGATTAACTCCTGTCCGCCCCGGAACATTATACAAGACGACTGGTTTATCTGTGGCCTGAGCCACCGCACAATAATGACGGAACAAACCTTCTTGAGTTGGCTTGTTGTAATAAGGAGTAACAATCAGAACACCGTCAATTCCCTCCAGATTCTCCTCTTGCAAAAAACGCACAACTTCGGCTGTGTTGTTACCACCGCATCCTAGAAGCAAAGGGATACGCCCTCCTACCTGCGCGACGATTCGTGCTGTGATTTCCCGTTTTTCCGACAAAGAAAGACATGGTGTTTCTCCAGTAGTTCCCAATACGCAAAGAAAATCCACCTGTCCTTCCAAACAATGATTTACTAATGCTTCCAATGAAGTATAATCCACACTACCGTCTGCACAGAAAGGGGTAACCAAGGCGACTCCCAATCCTCTAAATACATTTTGTCTCATATATTTGTTGATTTCGCGACAAAGTTAATAAAACTAGGACAAAAACAATGCATTTTTCTCAAAAAACGCCTTTATTTCCTTTCGCGCATCGCATAATTTTTCCTCCCAAAGTTTTACGGAATTACATCCTATCACATCAGTTACATACTTAACTGCGATCAGCGGCACTCCCATTTTGCAACAAACCAAAGCTTCAGCAAATCCTTCCATGTCAACCACATCACCTTGAATATCGGCATGAGCTGTGACAAAGTCATCACCGGTATTTACGTAAAAGTCCCCCGTCACCAAGCGCTGTCCTACCCAACTGCAGAGGCTTACCCACTCCGGTACTGCTGTCTGCAACTCCGCAATCACACCGTTCAGCTTCAACGACATCAAATCACGATCCAAAAACTGATGGCACATAAAAATGTCACCGACCTGATGTTTCAATGTCCCCGCCGTTCCTACATTCAACACCAAGTCGGGCTTGTCTTCCAAAATTGCTGCCGTCAGGTTCATTGCTGCATTGGCTTTACCAACTCCCGTCAGCACCACTCGTATTTCTGCATCTGGTATATACAAGTCAACTTGCTCTTGTTCAACCGCATGCGTGATCAGAATCTTTTTCACGTTCAGTTCTATAATAAAATAAGGTCTTTCCCTCCCTCATGCATATACACAGGAAAAGGAAAGACCCACTTATCAATCTTCCAATTTACGATAACGAATACGCTTAGGTTCTTCCAATCCCAAACGTTTTGCCTTGTTTATCTCATAGTCGCTGTAGCTACCTTCAAAGAAGAACACGTTTCCGTTGCCTTCAAAGGCTAATATATGCGTGCAGATTCTATCCAAGAACCAACGGTCGTGACTGATGACAACTGCACACCCGGCAAAAGCCTCAAGACCTTCTTCAAGGGCTCGCAATGTATTTACATCTATATCATTGGTGGGCTCATCCAGCAATAGGACATTGCCTTCTTGCTTTAAGGCTAGAGCCAGGTGCAAACGGTTTCTCTCACCACCGGAAAGGACACCACATTTCTTCTCCTGATCCGCCCCGGAAAAATTAAACCTGCTCAAATAAGCGCGCGCATTGACTTCCTTTCCTCCCAGACGAATCAGTTCATTACCTTGGCTTATCACTTCATAGACGGTTTTCTGAGGATCGATATCTTTATGCTGCTGGTCAACATAGGATATCTTTACAGTCTCTCCCCTTTCAAATGAGCCTGCGTCGGGCGTTTCCAAACCCATAATCAATCGGAACAATGTCGTCTTGCCGGCACCATTCGGACCAATTACTCCAATTATACCATTGGGAGGCAACAGAAACTCCAGATTATTAAATAACTGTTTCTCACCGAAGGCTTTCGCCACCTGCCGGGCTTCAATCACCTTATTTCCCAGACGCGGGCCGTTAGGAATGAAAATTTCCAAATGTTGTTCTTTCTCTTTTTGGTCCTCATTCAACAACCGGTCATAAGAATTCAAACGTGCCTTTCCTTTGGCCTGCCGCGCCTTGGGAGCCATTCGTACCCACTCCAACTCGCGCTCTAAAGTTTTCCTACGTTTGCTGGCCACTTTTTCTTCCATCTCCATTCGCTTGGCTTTCTGCTCCAGCCAGGAAGAGTAATTTCCTTTCCAAGGGATGCCTTCCCCACGATCCAGTTCGAGAATCCAACCAGCGACATCGTCAAGGAAATAGCGGTCGTGCGTTACAGCAATGACCGTACCTTCATATTGGTTGAGATGCTGCTCCAACCAATCTATGCTTTCTGCATCTAAATGGTTGGTTGGTTCGTCCAACAACAGAATGTCAGGCTTCTGCAAAAGTAAACGGCACAAGGCAACTCGCCTGCGTTCACCTCCGGAAAGAAATTTCGCCTGCTGCTGGGCTGGCGGGCAACACAATGCAGACATCGCCCGCTCCAGGCGGCTATCGAGATTCCACGCATCTGAAGCATCGAGAATATCCTGCAATTCGCCCTGCCGTGCAAAAAGCTGGTTCATTTTCTCTTCATCTTCATAGTATTCCGGCAAGCCAAACTTCTGATTAATCTCCTCATATTCGGTCAAAGCGTCAACAATATGCTGAACTCCTTCCTGCACAATTTCCTTTACCGTCTTTTCATCATCCAAATGCGGTTCCTGCGGTAAATAACCAACTGAATAGCCCGGAGAAAAAACGATATCCCCTTGATAATCGGTGTCCAGTCCTGCTATAATTTTCAACAATGTTGATTTACCAGAGCCATTAAGACCGATAATACCTATCTTCGCTCCATAAAAAAAAGAAAGATAAATATTTTTCAGAATCTGCTTGTTTGTCTGCTTAATGGTCTTGGAAAGTCCAACCATTGAAAATATAATTTTCTTATCGTCTACTGTAGCCATATTTGCCTGATTATGTAATTAAAATAATTTCTAATACTGAGACTCTCTATTACTGTTCATGTTAAAAAGGGCACAAGGATTAGGACTTTTCACGCGAAGCATCACCCCGTTAATCATAGATTTTCAGCTGATTGCACTTTTTTCTTACCCGAACGTCTCCGCCTATTTCCATGAGCTGCTTTATGCTCCTCTTTCTTTTTTACCGATTCGCTACTTTCAGGAGATTTTCCGGGATTCTCATTAATAGCAACCCGATTCTGTTTCTCCCCTTGTTTTTTCCTTTCAGAAGGTTTCCGGTTTCTTTTCCGTCCTTGTTTCCCTCCTGAACGGCTATGCCCGTCTCTTTTTGTAACAGGCGAAGGAGATTCCATACCATTGGGCAAAGTGCCACGCGGTATTTTTATATCCAAGATTCGTTCTATGTCCGATAAAGCCCGCTGCTCTTTTTCTCCGATTAAAGTTACGGCGCTTCCTTCGCGTCCAGCTCTGGCAGTCCGCCCGATACGATGCACATAATCCTCCGCGTCATGAGGAGCATCAAAGTTGACGACCAATGAGATACCGTCAATATCTATTCCTCGCGCCACTATATCCGTAGCAACCAAGATACTGACACGCTGAGCCTTGAAAGCTAACATTACTTCATCTCGCTGGCTCTGCTCCAAATCCGAATGCATCGCAGCCACATTAAGTCCCATACGCTTCAATGAAGCATACAAATCCTTCACTTTCATTTTGGACGAGGCAAATATAACTGCACTTTGTGGATTCTTCTGCTCCAAAATCCATTTGACAAGTTTCAGTTTGTCCACCTCCCGGCAAACGTATACCTCTTGCTGGATTTTCTCTGCTGGTTTAGAAACAGCCAAACGCACCTCGACGGGATTTTTCATTATTTTACGTGCCAAGGTCGCAATTTTCGGAGGCATAGTTGCAGAAAACAGGATTGTCTGCCGCTCACTTGGCATTTGCTCCACAATCTTCATGATATCCTCACTAAACCCCATATCCAGCATCCGGTCAGCCTCATCGAGCACCAAATGCGTTGTGCGGCTCAAATCCAAAGTGCCCAGACTCATATGAGTAATTAAACGGCCCGGAGTCGCAATAACGATATCAGCCCCACTGCTTAAACTACGACGTTCCTGTTCATAGCGAGCTCCGTCATTTCCCCCATATACTGCAACACCATTGATATTCATGTAATAAGAAAAACCCTGTAATGCTTGGTCAATCTGTTTCGCCAGCTCACGAGTTGGCGCCATAATCAAACAATTTACAGCGTCTGACTGATAGTCTCCTTCCCGGAGCAGAGTCAATAAGGGTAAAAGATATGCAGCGGTCTTCCCCGTTCCCGTCTGAGCTATTCCAATCAAATCTCTTCGCTGCAATATATGCGGAATACATTGTTCCTGTACAGGCGTGCATTCATCAAAATGCATATCATACAAAGCATCCAGCAAATCTTCATCTAATCCTAAATCTGTAAAATACATTATTTTCCTTTATTGTGGCGTACGCCTATATAAAATAAAAGCAATTATCGCAAACAAAATATTGGGCAACCAAACCGAAAACATCGGTGACCATCCTGCATTAATGGCAAAAGTGGAGGAAATGGTTTGAAATAGAATATACGAAAAACTAAGTGCCAAACCAATACCAATAGCAGTACCCATTCCACCCTTCCTCTTCTGACAGGATAAGGACACACCTATAATTGTCAAAATAAAAGCTGCGAACGGGGAAGCAAAACGTTTATGGTATTCCACCTCGAATGTACTTACGCCTGCCGCCCCACGCAAAGTTTGCTTCTCAATGAATTCCTTCAACCGTGGCAAGGTCATGGTTTCCTGCTGGTTATTAACATAAAAGAAATCACTTGGCTCCATCATTATCATGGTATCCAACTTACTACCACTGGAAATCTTCTCACGCATTCCGACCATTGTTCTAATTCTATAATGACGAAGCGTCCAACTATACCGATGGTCAGACAAGGTATCATACTGGATAGACTGAGCGGTCAAACTAGATACCAACTGTTTGTTTGAGAATTTGTCCAATGAAAAACCATAACCACTTTTGGTATCATTGTCAAAATGCGTTATATAAGCAACAACTCCGGTATCCACCTGCAATTGAATATTATCGGCCGTTGCTATTTTTTTCTTCTTCAAATATGTATTTTCAAAATTCACTTTCGCCACATTCCCCCGTGGAATCACGTAAGCACCCAACAAAAAAGTGGTTGCTGCAATAATACAGGCTGCTATCATGTAAGGCCGTAACAACCTCTTATAACTCATACCAGCCGCCTTCATCGCTATAATTTCAGAATTATCCGCCAATTTAGAAGTAAAAAAAATGACAGAAATAAAGACAAACAAGGGACTGAACAAGTTGGAAAAATAGGGAATAAAATTCAAGTAATAATCAACAACCACTTTTTCTACGGAAGCATGGCTCTTCGTAAACTTGTCTATTTTCTCATTAAAGTCGAAAATGATAGCTATCGTAATGATTATAGCTATCAAAAAAACATAAGTCGTCAAAAACTTGAAAATAATATATCGGTCAAGACGAGATATTCTCAAGAAACTCCAAACCCGCTTCATACAAACAAATGGAATATATGTATTATATAATGGTAGCACCCATTCTTGAATTCCTCATAAACGATTCTGCAAACGCGGTATCATCTGCGCCTTCCAATGTGAGAAATCATCCTTCAAAATATGAATTCTTGCCTCCCTCACCAGCCAAAGATAAAAAGCCAAGTTGTGAATACTGCCTATCTGAAGTGCTAAAAGTTCTTTTGACTTATAAAGATGATGAAGATATGCTTTCGTATACATAGTATCCACAAATGAATGTCCTGCAGGATCAATGGGCGAGAAATCATCTGCCCACTTTGCGTTACGCATATTCATAATCCCTTCAGAAGTAAACAGCATGGCGTTCCGGCCGTTCCTCGTTGGCATAACACAATCGAACATGTCAACTCCCCGCTCAATGCCTTCCAGTATATTAACGGGAGTGCCAACCCCCATCAAATAACGCGGACGATTTTGAGGCAGGATTTCATTTACGACTTCTATCATGTCATACATGACTTCCGCAGGCTCTCCTACCGCAAGACCGCCGATGGCATAACCTTCAGCATCAAAATCGGCCATAAACTTTGCACTTTCCTGCCGCAAATCCCGATATACACATCCTTGTACAATAGGAAACAAAGCCTGATGATATCCATACATAGGTTCTGTTTCAGAAAAGCGCTTTATGCACCGTTTCAACCATGCATGTGTCAAGTCCAAACTTTTCCTAGCATAAGCATAATCCGCTGTCCCCGGTGGACATTCGTCAAACGCCATCATAATATCGGCGCCAATCGTGCGTTCTATGTCTATGACTTTTTCCGGAGTAAAGAAATGCTTGCTTCCATCTATATGCGACCTGAACTCACAGCCTTCCATACTCAACTTACGGATACCAGCCAAAGAAAACACTTGAAATCCGCCACTATCGGTCAGCATCGGGCGATCAAATCCATTGAACTTATGCAAACCGCCCGCAGCCTTGATGATTTCCAAGCCTGGCCGAAGATACAAATGATACGTATTACCCAAAATAATTTGAGCCTTTATATCATCTTTTATTTCGCTCAAATGCACCCCTTTGACACTCCCCAAGGTTCCAACAGGCATAAATATCGGAGTTTCGATCTTACCATGCCCCGTCGTAATAACACCTGCCCTTGCGGCACTTCCGCTCTCTGTATGTAACAAGTCAAAAGTCAGCATTTTCCTTTTTCTTGAATTATATCTTCTACTGTCAGTTCTATCGCATTATCCACCTTCTCTTCCAACAACGCAAAAGCCAACACTTCACTCACGTTTTCAACATAATGGAAACGCAAGCCTTCAATATATTTTGAATTAATTTCTTCAATATCCTTACGATTCTCCGTACTAATCATGATGTCTGTAATTCCGGCGCGCTTTGCTGCCAGAATCTTTTCCTTAATACCACCGACAGGAAGAACACGTCCACGCAAAGTAATCTCGCCGGTCATAGCCGTATTTGCACGCACTTTTCTTTGCGTTAAGGCAGAAACAATGGATGTTGCAATTGTGATACCAGCAGAAGGACCATCCTTGGGGGTTGCCCCTTCAGGGACATGCACATGTATACTCCAACAATCAAAAATGCGGTAATCCAAACCTAAATCCGCAGCATGAGCCTTGACATATTCCAACGCAAGTACTGCCGACTCCTTCATCACATCGCCCAAATTACCAGTCAAAGTCAATTTTGCACCACGGCTCCGGCTGACACTTGTTTCTATAAACAAAATTTCCCCGCCTACGGCTGTCCAAGCGAGTCCCGTCACAACACCCGCATATTTATTGCCTTGATACATATCCCGACTATATATGGGTTTACCCAACATTTCCTCAATATTAGCCGGTCGGATAGAACCTATCCAATCTGGCAATGTATCTGTATTTGCATACTCATATGCAATCTTACGGAAAACCTTGCCGATCTGCTGTTCCAATTGCCGGACACCACTTTCCCTCGTATATCGTTCAATCAGAAATTCCGTAGCAGCCGGAGTAAACTTTACGGTATATCCTGCCGGCAGTTCAAACGAGGCCAGTTCTTTAGGAATCAGATGACGGCGGGCTATTTCCTTTTTTTCTTCCGTCATATATCCCTCAATACCAATTAATTCCATTCTATCCAGCAATGGACCTGGTATCGTGCTCAAGTTGTTGGCCGTCGCAATAAACAAGACCTTTGACAAATCATAATCCACATCAAGGAAATTGTCATGAAATGCATTATTCTGCTCAGGGTCCAGCACTTCAAGTAACGCAGACTGAGGATCACCATTATAATTATTTTGCGAAACCTTGTCTATCTCATCCAAGATAAAAACCGGATTGTTACTTTCCGCACGAATCAAACTCTTTATAATACGCCCCGGCATCGCACCGATATATGTTCGGCGATGTCCACGAATTTCAGCCTCATCATGAACACCACCCAATGAAATCCGGACATATTTTCTGCCTAAAGCTTCAGCTATACTTTTTCCCAAAGACGTCTTTCCCACTCCCGGAGGCCCATAAAGACAAATGATTGTTGACTTTAACTCTTTCCTCACTTTCAACATGGCAAGATGCTCAAGGATTCTCTCCTTTACCTTCTCCATACCATAATGATTGCGATTGAGCGTACGTTCAGCATTCTTGATGTTAAGGTTATCCACAGTTTCCTTCCCCCATGGCAAAGCGACCATTGTCTCGAGATAATTCAACTGAACATTATAATCAGGAGCTTGCTGATTGATTCTCTTCAACTTTTCAAGTTCACGGTCAAATATTTCGCGCACTTTCGGAGGGAAAGCCAACGACTCAGCTTTTTCATTTAACCGCTTTACATCCTCATTTTGAGCTTCACCCAACTCACTCTGAATATTTTTAATCTGCTGTTGCAAAAAATACTCTTTCTGCTGCTGGTCCAACTCTTCACGAGTTTGATTCTGAATTGTTTGTTTCAACATCGCATATTGACATTCCCGATTCAATATGGACATCAGTCTATACGCCCTCTTTTTCTGGTCCATTTCGGAAAGCAATTCCGACTTTTCATCCAGAGAAAATGACAAATTAGTACATATAAAATTAACCAAAAATACAGGATGGCTAATATTACGAATTGCAAAGATGGCCTCCTCACGAACAGTATCACTTGTTCTGAGCAACCGGATTGTAGAATCCTTGCATGCATCCACCAAAGCCTCATATTCCCGATCATCTTCAGCCGGCAGAAGTTCATCAAGTTTTTCCACCTTTGCTCTCAAAAACGGGCGCATACGCGTAGCCTGCAATATCGAGATTCGCGCATAACTCTGCAGAATCACAGAAGTCGTATTATCAGGCAATTCAATCACACGCATGACCTTCGCCATCACTCCTACCGGATACAAATCTTCCACGCCAGGAGCATCCACCGATGCATCACGCTGACAAGCAACGCCTATCATACTTCCAGTTTTCACCGCATGATCAATCAACTGCAATGAAGACTCACGCCCGACAGTCACCGGAGCCACAACTCCAGGAAACAACACCAAATTCCTCAAGGGAAGAATAGGCAAAGTTTCATTTACTTCTTTATCAAACAAAGATGAGATATCGCCATCAAAATCCGCGATAAGAGAAAAAGGGTTTTGTTGCAAAGTATCTTTAGTCATTCTTCTCTAGTTCATTTTAATTCAGGACACAACATACCAGCCACACGCAGCAAACTCCGTGCCATGCCTCTATGCTCTTGCACTCCAGATTACGGTACAAAGATAGCAAATTCTTCTGATTAAAAAAAATGTGCTGTTCCTTATTCATAAATATTCACTATCTTTGTAGAATCGTTTACGTTCAACCCCCTAAGACATGTCATTCTTCGAATTCAAACAATTTAAAATTTACCATGACCGTTGCGCCATGAAAGTCGGTACAGACGGAGTCCTTTTAGGGGCTTGGGCCAATGTTGCAAAATCCCAACAACTACTTGACATAGGGACCGGTTCCGGGCTCATTGCCATCATGGTTGCCCAGCGAACAAAGGCCGCCATCACCGGCATCGAAATCGACAAAAACGCTGCCGAGCAGGCGCGACAAAATGCAGCGTTATGCCCCTTTGCCCAACAAATTGAAATCATCCATACTTCTCTTGAAAATTATTCTCCCGAGAAGAAGTTCGACTGCATTGTCAGTAATCCCCCTTTCTATGAAGAAAAAATTTTGCCTCCCGATGCCGGAAGAGCTACAGCAAGACATACCGACAGTCTCTCCATATCCACTTTGATCTCCCGCAGTTCCGAATTGCTAACCGATAACGGCGTTTTACAGTTAATCATTCCGTCACGCCTTACCAACCAAGTTGTATATTTATGTTCCTCAATGGACTTTTCTCTAAAAAGAAGAACCGACGTTCACACAAAACACGGAAAAATTGCCAAACGTACACTACTCGAACTTTCATACAAATCTTTAGAAAATCAATATACATATTCAACCCTGCTTCTAACCGATGCCAATGGTAATCGTTCAAAAGAATACCAAAAACTCACAGAGGACTACTATCTATAACCTCTATAACCTCTTGCCGTAATCATTGCGGCCTTCATTATCATTTTCTCCATTGCAATAAAAGTTCCATATGTAGCAAAAACACACTATATTTTTCCTTTTTTCGGCAAATTCAAATAGAACAATTGCTTTTCAGCACAAAATTTTATATATTTGCAAAGCTATTCTTTTTTACACATTACACAGCCAAAAAACACTCTAAAACCCGGATGGAACTCAAAACAATAAAAAAAATAGCCATATGCTTGGCTTTTTTTATGCCCAGTGTACACACATTTGGACAAGACTTATTAGCCAGCCAAGCCCCAATTGACAGAAAACTAAAATCCGTTGACTCCGTCACTTTTCAACGTCTGATTTTAATCGAAGAAAGCGGATTTAACGCAGCCAATGAAATATACAACGACAGTTGGGATACCCGCAATACCCATTGTTACGACACACGACTCCTTCCCGATAGTTTCAAAATCGATTTGCGAGGTTTTGCTATGCCAACGCCAAGCCAAAAAATCACGAGCAGATACGGATACCGACCACGCTTCCGCCGCGTACATAGAGGTCTTGACGTAAAAGTATATACAGGCGACACCATATACGCAGCTTTTGATGGAAAGGCACGTATCGTAAAATACGAAAGAGGAGGATTTGGCTATTACATCGTTCTTCGCCATGAAAATGGACTGGAAACATTCTATGGACACTTATCCAAACAACTTATCAAAACCAACGATGAAGTTAAGGCTGGAGAACCAATTGGCTTAGGAGGAAACACGGGCCATTCATTCGGTTCTCATCTGCATTTCGAAACTAGACTTCTCGGTTATGCGATTAACCCAGAGCTGCTTTTCGACTTTGAGAATCAAGACGTCACTTCCGACTTCTACGTGTTTAAGAAGTCAGATATTGCACTGAACAGTTCCGTACAATACAATCAAAAGACGAAAAAATATAGCCAAAGCCGCGGAGACGCACATTACTATAAAGTTAGAAGCGGTGACAATCTCTCTGTTATTGCCAAGAGATTGGGGGTCAGCATAAAGCAACTATGTTCAGCCAACCGAATTAAAAAAACGACAACACTTCGTCCCGGACAAATTTTGAAATATTGATACCAACAGTATAGAAAATACGCATAGGCGGAATATCCCATCATTTGGTTGATATTCCGCCTGTTTCATATCCAAACATCCCTTGGTCCTCATCCGATTCCTATATTTCATGAATACAGTACATACCCCACTTCAAACCTCTCCTAATAATGTTTTTTTGCTATGAAATATTCATAACCCCAAATCAGTCATTAGAAAACCTTATTTCCGTGGTTTCTTGTATGTTGTTGAAAATAAAGATATTGCAAGCTTTATTCTCTAATGGCGGTCTTTTAAAAAATAGATTTGTAAGTTATTGCTTGTCTGTATATTACAAATCAAACCACAAACAGACAACCTTTAATGACCGATTGGGGTTTATCAAGGAAAGAGTTCTTTTTTTTTCAGATATCCAAGCTGCATTAATTGAAAGTTCGCGAGAGCCCAACAGTTCTACGCCAATACTCAAACCAAGAAGCCCACAGACGCCTCATCAAACAAGATAAACCACTCACAAACCATATCAGAAAATTGCTTATTACTCATCCATATCATAATTATCAAATTAGCATATATCTTTTCTTTTTTCGTTAAAATATGCTGGTTTAATAAGAAATTTTACCTAATTATATTATCTCAGAACTTGAATTAAATATATTTGCAACATGAAAAAATCGACGATTTCACTAATTTCGATCATCATGGGGATATCCTTCATTGCCTTGTTCTATTTGCAAACACGGTACTTTGAAGAAGTCTATGATATGAGGCGGGTGCAATTCAATGAATCCGTCAAACGGAGTTTATACATGGCCTCAAGAAAAGTAGAATTAGACGAGACCCAGGAACGCATTGAAAAGTTCTTTACGCCTAAAGAAAAGAAAAATATCAATCCTAACTCATCTACCATTCACAGTGGCCCCGCTACACGGGAAGAAGATCACCACGCCTTCCCATCACTTCCAGGCAGCAATACACGTGAAAAAAAGAAAAGAAACAGTCAAGAACTGATAGACACCATACAGCACTATATTTACAATAAAGAACTGATGGATGAGGTCATGAGTTCTATTCTGTATGTCCCCTCCGATCTTCCATTAGGAGAAAGAGTTGACTTCAGAAAACTGGACAGATACATAAAACTTGCGCTCAAAAACAACGGCATTGATTTGAGTTATCATTTCAGAGTAACAACAGCCGACGGACGGGAAGTATACAGATGCCCAGACTACACACAAGAGGGACAATCCTACGCGATATATACGCAAGAATTGTTCCGGAATGATCCTCCAGCACAGGTTGGCATTATAAAGTTGCACTTTCCCCAAGTTCAAAATTTTATTTTCACAAATGTGCAATTCATGTTTCCGGCTATCATTTTCACATTGGTGCTATTCGTAATTTTCATATTCACCATGTACACGATCCTCCGCCAAAAGCGATTGTCGGAAATCAAGAACGATTTCATCAACAACATGACACACGAATTCAAAACTCCAATTTCAACCATATCACTGGCCGCACAAATGCTGAGCGATCCCGCTGTTGCAAAGAGTGATGCCATGTTTAAACATATCAGCGGTATCATCCGTGATGAAACGAAAAGGTTGCGTTTCCAGGTTGAAAAAGTTCTGCAAATGAGTATGTTTGACAGGAAAGCAGCCACTTTCAAACAGAAGGAAGTTGATGCGAATCTGATTATTTCCGATGTTGTCACCACATTCCGCCTTAAAGTGGAAAGCAATGGAGGTACGCTTAACACGGAACTCAATGCTGAAAATACCAATATCTTCGTCGATGAGATGCATTTCACAAATGTATTATTTAATCTACTGGATAATGCGGTCAAATACAAAAGCGAAGACAAACAGCTTGAACTAAATATTACTACAAAGAACAAGGACAACAAGCTCATCATTTGCATCGCGGACAATGGTATCGGCATCAAGAAAGAAAACCTGAAAAAAATTTTCGACAAGTTCTACAGGGTACATACAGGTAACCGGCATGATGTAAAAGGGTTTGGACTAGGACTCGCATATGTAAAGAACGTTATAGACAACCTGAAAGGAAGTATTCATGCAGAGAGTGAATTAGGAAAAGGAACTAAATTTATCATAACACTACCCACCATTACCAATAAATAAAAACAAATAATTATGGAAGAGAAATTAAAAATTCTGCTTTGCGAGGACGATGAAAACCTCGGCATGTTACTCAGAGAGTATCTGCAGGCTAAAGGATACGACACAGAACTGTGCGTTGACGGAGAAGCTGGATACAAAGCATTCCTCAAAGATAAATATGACCTTTGCGTTTTGGATGTTATGATGCCCAAAAAGGACGGTTTCTCATTAGCCAAAGACATTCGTCAGAACAATCAAGAAGTCCCCATCATCTTCCTCACGGCAAAAACCTTAAAGGAAGACATTCTTGAAGGATTCAAAATTGGTGCAGATGATTACCTGACCAAGCCCTTCTCCATGGAAGAACTTACCTTCCGTATTGAAGCTGTACTCCGTCGTGTCAAAGGTCAAAAACGGAAAGACAGAACTGTCTATAAAATTGGAAGTTTCACATTCGACACCCAAAAACAAATTTTATCGAGAGGTGAAGAACAGACCAAACTGACGACAAAAGAAAGTGAATTATTGAGCCTGTTATGTGCACACGCCAATGAAATTCTTCAGCGCGACTTCGCACTTAAAACCATTTGGATTGATGACAATTACTTTAACGCACGCTCTATGGATGTATACATCACGAAATTGCGTAAACACCTCAAGAGTGATGAAAATGTAGAAATCATCAACATACACGGCAAAGGCTATAAACTCATAGCCCCGGACATTGACATTTAACATTACGGGAGTCTTTGACAAATATCAAGACTCAACAAGGCCGATTCCATTCCACGGATTCGGCCTTTTGCGATATATCATTTTTCGTCTTCCCAACTTTCCACGTAGCTTCACCAAATTAAGCACGGGCCTGATTATTAACCGGCGAAATCTCCTATCATAGTCATGCTTAAAAAGAGTAAAGAACTTCATCATCTTAGCATTTCTTCGTAAATTTGCAAAAATAAAAGTACAATATGAAACAGAGTAGATTCCTCCCTCTAATTTTCGCGTGTATCGGCATCCTGGCGATAACCTTTTCCTGTGACGATGATGAAACTTACGCAGAAATGCGAGAACGTGAAAATGCACAAATCAAATCCTTCTTAAAAAACGGCACTAAAGTAATCAATGATGAAGGAGAAGAAATTCTAAATGTTCCAGGCGACATTAAGGTTATTTCCGAAAGCGAATTCTATGCGAACGACAGTACTACGGATGTCAGCAAAAACGAGTATGTACTATTCAAAGGTTCGGGAGTATACATGCAAATCATAAGGAAAGGCATAGGAGAAAAACTCGAAGAAGGGGAAAACGCAAGAATAATCAACAGATATGTAGAATTCAATATTGGAGCGGATTCCATATCGAGTACCAATCGTTCGCTGATGTATGAAACCATGCCAGAAATTATGACATGCAGTAACAATTACGGAACGATCACAGCGAGTTTTATTTCAGGAGTCATGTCCACATTATACGGAACGAATGCTGTTCCCTCCGGTTGGATCATTCCTCTTCATTTTCTCAAATTGGGCCGCCAAAATACTGAAGATGGAGCAATTGCATTAGTACGTCTGATTGTACCGAGTACAGAAGGACAAAACGATGCACAATATAAAGTATATCCTTGTTTCTATGAAATATCCTATCAAAAAGGCCGATAGTTAAACATGACAGAGAATAATTGGAAAAAAAGACAAGGGATAGTATATTCCACGAATCCTGAATTCCAGTTCAACGAAAGCGACTCAGCAGAAGAATATGAAACTCTTCCTAAGGAAAAGCAAAAACTAAGAGTACGTATAGAAAAATCTGGAAGAAATGGCAAGGTAGTGACCATCGTCACAGGATTTATTGGAACAAATGAAGACTTGAAAAGCTTAGCCAAAATTCTAAAAACGAAGCTTTGCTCTGGAGGTTCAAACAAAGGAATGGACATTATAATTCAAGGGGACAAAAAAGCTGAAATTATATCCGTACTACTAGCACTAGGGTACGTAAATACGAAATAGAATCAGATACCCCCTAAAAATATGATGGCATATGAAGATGACAATGCACTGTTCTCTTCATATGCCATTCTTATTTCCGTTTTCTGTGCTTCATAAGTCGATTATATTGGGACGCTCTCCAAGAAGTCTGATAACGGTTCTGTAGAAATTTAGCGGGGTCGGGCGGACGGGAACTGAGGTCCCTGAGAGGCCCATCCATCTGTTTCCGTCATTCTTTCGCGGCCAGCTGTTTAGCCTGCAAAGGCGCGCTTTATCACCGGACAGCGGATGGAGAAGCAAAACTGCGGAGCATGCCCCAGATGCCGGTTGGTTTCGTAAAAACAGTCGGTATTTTAGAAAAAACAATCCTTACTTTAGAAAAAACAGTCAGTACTTTAGATTTCTCAAACGTACAGACTGTTTCTTCTGTTCAGAATCGCTAATCTATAAGCTTAGCACAATTAAAATGCTACCAACAAAATTCCTCACAACATTAACGATGCCATCATACTATCACAGCCCGTAACAAGATATAAAAGTATGTAATCCACAACGCAGATACAAACACATAAATATCCATACGTTTATATCCTGTAGCTGTTTGGATTTCTGGGCGATGTGTCGTATCTATTTCGACATGGCCTATCCTACAGAATGCCCAATAAACTACAAATCCTACTATTGCACCGAAAATGCTACCCACTAGTAAATCTCCAAAATAGTGAACCCCCAAATATACACGTGTCCAACAATTTAAGAGAGCCCATGAATAAACAGCCCAAACCAAAGCACTATGGCGAATCAACAAAGAAACAAATGTGGCCAAAGCAAAAGTATTAGATGCATGACTGGAAAAGAAACCATATTTTCCTCCACGATAACCATCCACAATATCAATCTGATACATTAAATAAGGGTCTTGCGCCGGACGAAATCTTTCTACCATAGGCTTGAATATGCCAAATGCTGTCTGATCTGCAATAAGCACACAAACAGCCATCGCCAGCAAAATCAACCCGACCTTCTTCACATTGTTATTGTGAATGACCACATACAACAACACTGCAGCCAGAGGAATCCATGTCACTGTTGAAGTTGCCGTCTTTGCAACCCCATCCCAGAACAGGGAATCACTTCCATTCAAAGCCAAAGTAATCTTTTCGTCAAATTGCAACAGATGTTGTAACATATGTGAACCTTATTAACATTTTGCTACATCGTAATCTTTTCCAAGGTACCTTTTTCCAACCATGCCACTTTACCGTTGGAAAGTTCGACCTCATACCATCCTTTGGTCGTTTCACGAATTACTTCCAACACAACTCCGGGTGACAATACACGAAGAACTTCCGAATTTCCGCGATCATTCGCATATAAAGGTGATTCCTCCATAAGGACATAACGTCTATCATTACGATACTTCACAAAGTTCCATGCTGCCGCAACATTGAAGAAGATAACCAATAAAGCACAAAGCACCCAACAGGAAAATCCTATCTTGCGGTATAGCATTCTTTGCCCATACCGATACAATCCCCAAAAGACAAAAGAAAGAACAAAAGCGATGACTCCCCAATATCCCCACCGGTCACAAGTGTATCTCTCGGCTATACCTTTCATCCATGTAACAAAAAACATCTCAGAAGGCTTTGTTGGCTGATCCGTGATTTTACTTCTGCAAATTTCCAAATTTATATTGATATCTTCGTCCTGCGGTGCCAAAATTTTTGCTCGTTCATAATTCAAGACCGCTTTCCCTAAATTATTCATCCGGTAGTACGCATTCCCCAAATTATAATATAAATCAGCGGAAACACCTTTCTCTAATGCAGTTTCGTACAAGGCTGCCGCTTTCTGATAATCACCCTTCATATACGCATTTTCAGCCTCCTCAGTATTCCCATACACAGCAGGAATAACAAAAACATATATACATATAAAGATAAAAATTCTTCTCATCATTTCCTGTTTTTGCATGATTTTTCGATATCCGTTATCACTTGAACAGTATGCATATAAGTTTCATCCATACCTGCCACCTGTTCGCTTGGCGCATACTGAGCAAAATCACATTCATCCAGCAACCGTATCAACATACTCACGGTTTCTGAACTTACTCCATTCTGATACAACAGCTCTTCAATATATGATTTATTCAATTCACCCTTTTCAATCTTGAATTTCTGTGTAACATAATCCTGCAAAACGTGAGAAACCTCAGCATAAAAGTCTCTTGGGCGCTTGGCTTCCATTAATTCTTTTGCCTTAGCCATCCGGCGAGAGGCCACTTTTCCTGCTTTCCGACTCTTACGCGTCAATACGTCTGAACTGGATAGCTGATAACGACCTATCATATAAAGTACGGACATTGCTATAAAAGACAAAACAATATAATATGTCCAATAACGCCAACTGCCCCACTCAAAAAATTTGTCGGTCGGAACAAGCTCTGATTTCAGTATATGAATATCACGTATATCGTGATTCCGCAAACTTTGACTTCTCTCGTATTCTTCATTGGAACGCTCTCCCTGAATAACATGCACTTTTACAGGAGGAACCGAAATGGTTTTATAGTTCTCAGTTTGAACATCGAAATAAGACATCTTGACTTCGGGAATAGTATAATCTCCCACGTTTCTTGGAACAAAAGTAAAGTCATAAATCATTTTTCCTTCTATTCCATTTGTCGTTACACTTGTTTCCTCCTTTATTTTGGGTGAATAAGCATCGAACCCCTTCGGAAAATCCAAATGCGGTGCAGAGACTAACTTTAAGTTACCGTTTCCCGTAATTGTGATACGATAAGTTGCGACATCATTTGTCTTCAACTCTTTGTCAATCAAATCACCTTCAATAGAGAACTCACCTACCCCTCCAGAGAAATCTGACGGGCGGGGAGATGGTAACGGCAACACCTCCAAATCGACATTCTCCACTTTACGCTGAACCGTCCGGGTAATAGTTCCTCCTCCATTGAAGAAAGCGTCCATTATGTCTATTGAATTGTCCTGCTGTATAACATAACAGTCAAAAGTTATGCCTGGAACCGAGATTTTACCGGTTTTTTGAGGAAACAAAACATACTGCTGAATGACTCCCGTGCGATATACAGTGCCCCCAATATTTTCAACATCTAAATTAATTTCACGCGTAGGAATCTCCTGCGACAGAAAACCTTGAAAATCCGGCTTCTTATGCAACCCAATATTATTAAGTCCGACTCCCGTTTTCGCATAAAATTTATAGGTCAGCAAAATGGGTTCCTGTTCATATATTTTTTTACGATTGGCGACAACTTTCACATATAAGTCTTTCTCCGTAATTTTCGAACCAGCACGTTGAATTCTATGTTCTTCCGCCTGCTGTTTCTTTCTTTCACGCGCAGTACCATCTCCGGAGATTTCAACTTTCACAATAGAGGAGGAAATTTTCTTCCCACCTACTATTGCACTTGCCGCTCCAATGGTAAAAGTACCTTTTTTTTTAGGCGCCAAGACATAAGTGAAGATTGTTGTCTGCTCTTGATGAGATGTTTTTCCATTAAAAGAAGAGGAACTCTGCCGAATAGTAGTCGACGGACCAGAAAGAACGTCAAAATCGCTCAAAGAAGGAGCTGCAAAGTTTTTTACATCTATATCGTTTATAATAAACTTTAGATAAAAATAGTCTTCGCTAATATCCACTTTCCGCGGTACTTCCACATCCATTTTAATTTGGGCGAGAAGGGGCTGAAAACTACAAAATAGCGCAACGATAAAAAGCGATCTAATCAATTTGCTCATATCCTATTTCCGTATTTTGAAAATTACCAATTTTTGCCACGCACTCTTTGGGCTGGCTGTGGCTTCATTTTTTCTTTGGCCTGCTGTTCCTTCTGCCGTGCATAATTCAACAATTGCTCCGTTTGAGGATCCTTGTTATCTTCCTTTTTTTGATCGTTCTGCGGTTTTTGTTCATCCTGCATGCTTTTATTCTCTGACGTATCATCCTTCTCCTGATCATCCTGCTGCTGCTGTTCGCTTTCTTTCAACTGCTTCATGCACAGTACCATGTTATAACGCGTATCATCTGCATTAGGCTCTATTCGCAATGCATCCTTATAACTGGCAATGGCTTCCTGCAGAAAACGCTGTTTCATTTGAGGGTCCTTTGCTGCAACAGCGGCACTCTGATTGATTACTCCAATATTATGAAACGACTTAGCGCACAACGGTTTGTCCGAATTTTTGGCAGATGATATCACCTTTTTGTAGTTTTTCAAAGCATTCTCTGCATCACCTTGTGCCAAATAGGTATCTGCCAAATTATATCGCGCTCTGTTATTGGTTGAATCCAACGCAAGCACTTTATCATAACAACGTTCTGCTTCCTCCAGTTCTCCTTTGAAAAAATGTTTTCTGCCACGATTCATCTCAGTCCAAGTTTCGGTCTGACTGAACAGATTTACATTCATTCCAAAAAGGAGCAACAAAACGCTTAAAACATGGTTTCTCATTTCTTAAACAATTTGATATTCCTGAAAAGAGGGCTTTTCGTTTCAAACATAAAAAATTCAACTACCAATACAAACAAAATTAATATTGCCAACGCAACAAACTGTTCATTGGGTTCAGTAAACTGACTTACATTCTCCTTACGCTGCAATTTATGCAGTTCTGCAAGAAGCATCTCCTGAGCTCGATTTGTTTCATCGACATGAAGATATGTCCCTTTGGCTGCAGAAGCAATTTCTTTACAGAAATCCTCATTCAAAGCGGTTCTAACAGGTTCACCGGAACTGTCCAGCAGCACGCCGCCACTCGCCAACGGGATTGCAGAGCCTCCGGCCGTTCCAATACCCAAGACATATAGATGCATACCTGCTTTTCCTAATTCTTTTGCAACGTCCAAAGCACCGCCTTCATGATCTTCGCCATCTGTAATAATAATAACAGCTTTTCCAACCTCTTTATTCTCAGTAAAGGAATGTTGAGCTAACTGCAATGCTGCCGAAAAATTAGTTCCCTGGTATGAAACCATTTCCGGAGAAATACTTTCCAGCATCATCTTCGCAGAAATATAATCATTGGTCATCGGTAACTGCGGATAAGCTTCACCCGCGAAAATACCTAAAGCCAATTTATCATTTTCCATCTCGTCAATCATTTTTGAGAGCAAAAGTTTTGCCCGTTCAAGACGATTCGGATTAACATCGTTAGCATACATCGAATTAGATACATCCAATAGTACTGCAACCTCTATCCCTTCTTTCGAATCTTCCACAATTCGAGTTCCAAATTGTGGACGAGCCAGCATCAGCACCATCAACGACAAAGCGACCAGCATCAAAACAAACTTCACATGAACTCGAATGGGAGAATAATTAGGTATCAGACTTCTCAACAAATTCCAATCACCAAAAACTTTTACCCGTTTTCGGGTCTTAACATGGAAATATAAATAAATCATTCCCACCACCGGCACCAGAAACAACCAGTACAAATATTCGGGATTTGCAAATCGAAACATAACCTTATTACATTTTGTGTTAGGGAATACGGCGGAACCAAGTTATTCTCAACAGTAATTCTGCCAGGAAGCAAAAGAAGGCTACCCATGCAAAAATCTGATAAGCCTCATATTTCTTATTGTAATTCAAAACCTTCAACTTGGTCTTTTCCAATTTATCTATATCATTATAGATTTCCCTTAACCTGTTTTCACTATCTGCCTGATAAAACTGACCACCTGTCGTCTCAGCAATCTGCTTTAAGACTTCCGGATCCGACGAATTTTCCACGTCGGCTTCATAATATTCACCATTGGACAACTGGGCTATTGCCTGCCTGGACTTACCTGCAGCCCCCAAAGATATCGTATATACCCGAATTCCACACTGTTTGGCGATATCAGCTGCCATCTGAGGAGAGATATCGCCGGTATTGTCAACTCCGTCTGTCAATAGAATGACAACTTTACTTTTAGCCTTGCTTTTTTCCAAATGGGAAACAGCATTTGTAATACCCATACCAATGGCAGTTCCCGGGCTTAAAACCCCACTCGCCTGAAGGTCACATGATACCGAACGGAACATACTCAATAAAGCTCTATGGTCTGTAGTCAGCGGGCACTGCAAAAAAGCCTCTCCACCAAACAAAGTCAGACCGATATTGTCGTTCGGACGATTCGTTATAAATTCATAGGCTACCTGTTTGGCTGCTTCGAGCCGGTTAGGCTCTAAATCGGGAGTCAACATACTTGTTGAAATGTCCATCGCCATCATTATGTCAATACCCTCAACCTCATTTTCATGCCATGACTCAGAGGTTTGCGGCCTAGCCATTATAACAACAATCAATGCTACGGTTATAATGCGCAGAATGAACGGCAAATGAATCAATGCCGTTCTTGGCGTACGCGGCAAATGCATATATGCCATCGTCGTAGCCATCTTGATTGTAGGCTCCTGCTTTTTTCGTAAAAGGAAATGCCAAATCACAAAAGGAATCAGCAATAGCAAAAACAGCAGATACTCAATATTGGCAAAACACATAGTTAGTTATCATTTATTAAAAAAAAGCAGACAGAATACGAAGTGTCAACATAGAAACATATGCAAGTCCTCCTACAAGAAAAACTGCAAACAGAATCCAAAGTGTCCTCCGATAAGCTTTCTGCATACCGTCATTCAAAACAACAGTCCGAACTTCCGGCTTTACATTTTCTTGCGCCTCATCATATGTCGTTTTGAAAAAATCTTCTGCCACACTAAAACTTTTTTTCTTTTCGACATCAGAAACAGATACTTTGGCAAACTTCACCAAATCTGCAGTTTCAAACAAATCATGCAGATTTCTTACCTGTCCGTCGTTCAGAATATTCTCAATTGATGCAACTATCTCGCGCGTCGTTTTCTCTTTGGCCATAATACCATAACGTCCATGCAAATAGTCACGTAAAGCGTCCGTTAGTCTAATGTAAAAGTCTTTATCATCACATTTTTTGTCCTTCCAATCGCTCGTCAACCCCTTCAGTGCCGCAGATGCTTTTTTGAATGGCGGCATCGGAGGTATTATAATTTTTTTCGTCGTCAACGGTTTTCGTCGAGTAAGCAAAACGGCGACAACCACCGCAGCCGTCAAGATCATCCATGCAACGATAGACAATAATGTATATGTGCTCTTCCACAAAAACGTTTGTGGCAACACCGCATGGGGGCCTGCGAAATTTGTTACATTTGTAGTATCCACCTCTAGCATGTCCACCTTAAATCCAACCGGAGCCTTCGCTGTATAAGCCTTCCCGTCCACGAGCACCTCCATCGGTGGAATCGTATAGAGCGCAGAATCAAAAGAAGTTATCCTATATTTTCGGCTAATTTTAAGACGGTTCTTATCATTAAATAAGACGGTATCCACGGCGGACTGGTCAATGACCTCTACCCCCTTCACCAGCGTTCGTTCTTTCCCAAATGAGGGGAACTCAACCCTTGCCCCCGTATTGCAGTATACAGAGGTAGTCAACTGTACCTGTTGTCCCACCAGCACATTGGCCGTATCCATTTTCATTTCCACAACCACCTGTGCCGCAACGGTCATTCCCCCAAATAAAGCCAGACTCAAACAAATTCTACGCAGCCACTTCATTTTGTTTCCTATGATAAAATTATGCCTCACCATGCTCAAAAACGTTTTGCAAATAAATTCATTAATGCAGTGACATAATCACCATCTGTACGCACAGATGCAAAATCCACATTACATTTGCGAAACATCATCTCAAGATGCTGTGTCGAATTCGTCCACCATTGCCGATGCATATCACGCACCCGCTTGCTGGATGTATCCACATACTGCTCGTGTCCGGTTTCCGCATCGAAAACCTTCATCAATCCCACCGAAGGCAATTCCTCCATACGCTTGTCATATACCCGTATGCCGACAATATCATGTTTACGATTGGCAACCAACAATGCGGTAGAATAATCCTTATCGTCTATGAAATCACTGATCAGGAAGGATATACATTTTCTTTTTGCAACATTCATCAGAAATTCAATACTGGCCCCAACATTCGTACGGATACTTTGAGGCTTAAAATCGAGTAATTCCCGAATAATGTACAAGATATGTTTCCTTCCTTTCTTGGGGGGAATGAACTTCTCAACATGATCAGAAAAGAATATGACTCCGATCTTGTCATTGTTCTGGATGGCAGAAAAAGCAAGAGTTGCCGCAATTTCAGCCGTCAAATCACGCTGAGTGCGACCGTGCGTACCAAAATCAAGGCTCCCAGACACATCAATCAACAGCATAACCGTCAATTCTCGCTCTTCCTCGAAGACCTTGATATGAGGGCGATTTAACCTCGCAGTAACATTCCAATCCAAATCACGGACATCATCCCCCACCTGATATTCTCTGACTTCAGCAAACGACATACCTCTGCCCTTAAAAGCTGAATGATATTCACCGGCAAAGATATTATTCGTCAAGGCGCGGGTTTTTATTTCAATGCGCCGTACGCGTTGCAAAAGTTCCTTAGACTCCATCTTTCTCTTCACAAAATGATATGGCCGTACTCCACTCTCTCATGCTTCATTTTCGTTAGGGGACTTCCACCTTATTCAATATTTCATTTATCAAATCATCCGCAGATACATTCATTGCCTCTGCCTCATAGGTAAGCCCGATACGATGACGCAAGACATCGTGTGCAACATCGCGAATATCTTCAGGCACCACATAACCACGCCGTTTGATGAACGCATTGGCACGGCCAGCCAGTGCCAAATTGATTGATGCACGAGGCGAACCTCCAAAAGCTATATAATCTTTTATATTCTGCAACTTATATTGTTCCGGATATCGGGAAGCAAAAACAATATCAGCAATATATTGTTCAATTCGCTCATCAACGTAAACTTTCTTCACCAGTTTCCTTGCTTCCAAAATTTTCTTGGTATCAATCACAGGCTGAGGTGTCACAAATTCATCGCGAACATGACTCCGAATAATTTTTTTCTCTTCTTCCAGTGTTGGATAATCAATAATAACCTTCATCATAAAACGATCCACTTGCGCCTCGGGCAACGGATAAGTACCTTCCTGTTCAATGGGGTTCTGCGTCGCCAGTACCAGGAAAGGAGCTGGTAATGAGAAGGTATCATCACCAATGGTTACTTGATGTTCCTGCATTGCTTCCAATAAAGCACTTTGAACTTTAGCCGGAGCACGGTTAATTTCATCAGCCAGAACAAAATTAGCAAAAATCGGACCCTTTTTCACCGTAAACGCTTCATTCCTCTGACTATATATTAAAGTACCGATGACATCTGCAGGCAAAAGGTCTGGTGTGAACTGCAAGCGGGAAAACTGTGCCTCTATCAAGGAAGATAGCGTTTTAATGGCCAATGTTTTCGCCAGTCCCGGCACACCTTCCAAGAGAATGTGTCCATCACTAAGCATGCCTATCAATAAGGCATCCACCAAATGTTTTTGCCCAATAATGGTACGTCCCATGCCGGTAGTCAAATCTACCAGAAAACCTGTCTGGCTTTCTATCATGGCGTTAAGTTCCCGAATATCTGTTGTCTCTGACATAATTTTATGTGATTATTCTATTTTTCCGATAGTTTGATTCACAAGACTCCATGAGTCTCCGTTTTTTGAGTGATGCAAATTTAGAATAATAATAAGAATTTGAGAATAAATTTCTACAAAATATCCCTAAATGCTATTTGAAAATAGCTAAAGTTCACACCAATCCAACCATACTTTCTACAAAATCTACTCAATAAGAGTGATTACCTATTTATCATTCATTAGAAACCTTCTGCATCCTAAAACGTGAGTTCGGCATAATTATTTATCCCCAACAAAGGTCATTATATGTTATTGCCGCATCACGTCTTCACAGTCCTACTGACAGAAATTTCTATCAGTACTTTAGAATTTTCTGTCAGTACTTTAGTTTTTACAAAAGTACTGACTGTTTTTGCGGTGTGTTAAAAAGTTATGATTATACCGAATCACGTTAAGAGTGATGACCTGACACTTTCTTAAAATAACGTGACATTGCGCTCACCGGCAACTGAAACATACACACGAATACGAACGAAAAAAGTTGTTCCGATAAATAATTGGAACAACTTTTTCCCACAAGTCGGGGTAACGGGATTCGAACCCATGACCCCCTGCTCCCAAAGCAGGTGCGCTAACCGGACTGCGCTACACCCCGTTTTGTTTTTTGCAGTGCAAATATACACATATTCAGCAAATCCACCAAAGAAACTCAAGGAAAAATAGATAATTTGTCAAAATCATCACAAATCCGGCCAATCAACATTCATTCCATAAAATATGTGTACCTTTGTATTTCAAAGGGACATTTTATTATAAAGAATATCCCCTTGACAAAATGCTCCGTTGAAAATCCCACTATAACTATCATTAGTTATTTATACTATTCAACGAAGCATAGCTTTACTGATAAAAGAAGAAACAGATAGGAACAATTATGCAAAACTTTGTCCATTTGCACGTACACACGGAATACTCCATCCTAGATGGTCTCGCCTCTGTCCCCAAACTGGTAGACAAGGCCATCAAAGACGGGATGCCCGGCATGGCCGTTACAGACCATGGCAACATGATGGCCATCAAAGAATTTTTCAACTATACAAATAAGGTTAAAGGAAAGGCCAAAGATGCATTAAGTAAAGCGCAAGAAAAACTGCAAGGACTAAAAGACGGCACCTATTGTCCAGACAAAGAAAACGACGCAGAAAACGGACTCTCTACGGAGGAACTCATTGCCGCTACAGAAAAAGAAATTGCGAAGCAAAGCAAAATCGTTCAGTTCAAACCGATTTTCGGGTGTGAAATGTATGTAGCACGCCGAGGAAATAAAAAACTCAAAGAACGAAAAGAAGACCAGTCGGGTTGGCACCTTATCGTTCTTGCCAAAAACGAAAAGGGGTATCACAATCTAATAAAACTGGTATCAAGTGCCTGGACCGACGGCTTCTACATGCGTCCACGTACCGACCATGCAGACCTGGCAAAATATCGTGAAGGCCTGATTGTTTGCTCCGCATGCATCGGTGGAGAAATCCCCCAGAAAATTATCCACGAAGACTTCGAAGCTGCAGAAAATGCGGCTCGCTGGTTTAAAGAAACTTTCGGCGACGACTTCTATCTGGAATTACAAAGACATAAGGTAACAGACCCCAATATCATAGCCAACCGAGAAGCCTATCCACTTGAGCAGAAATCGAACAAAGGGCTGATTGAATTATCAAAAAAACTGAATATCAAAATAATATGCAGTAACGACACCCATTTCGTTGATGAAGAGAACGGAGAAGCCCACGATCGCCTCATCTGCCTTTCGACCGGGCGGGACCTCGCTGACACCAACCGCATGGTATACACCAAGCAGGAATGGTTTAAGACACAGGCTGAAATGAATGAGGTTTTTCATGATTTGCCGGAAGCCTTAGCCAACACCTGCGAGATTTGTGAAAAGGTAGAAACATACAGCATCGACCATGGTCCCATCATGCCGAATTTCGAAATACCCAAAGAGTTCGGCACTGAGGAGGAATACCGGAGAAAATATACAGAAGAAGACTTATTCAACGAATTCACTCGCGACGAAAACGGCAATGTCGTACTTAGCGAAGAGGAGGCAAACAGCAAGATCAAGAAGTTGGGCGGATACGACAAGTTGTACCGTATTAAACTGGAGGCAGACTATCTGGCAAAAATTTCTTACGAAGGAGCCAAAAAAAGATATGGTGACCCGTTGGATGAAGAAACTGCCGAACGTATTAAATTCGAACTGCACATCATGAAAACCATGGGTTTCCCCGGTTACTTTCTCATTGTGCAGGACTATATCCGTGCTGCTCGCGAGGAATTGGATGTATCCGTAGGCCCCGGCCGCGGTTCTGCCGCAGGAAGTGCTGTCGCTTATTGCCTGGGTATCACACAAATCGACCCGATAAAATACGACCTTCTATTCGAACGTTTCCTCAATCCCGACCGAATATCTCTCCCCGATATCGATGTCGATTTCGATGACGACGGACGCGGCCGTGTATTGAATTGGGTTACCAAAAAATACGGAGAAGAAAATGTCGCCCATATCATCACCTATGGTACGATGGCCACAAAATCCTCCATCAAAGACGTCGCTCGGGTGCAGAAATTGCCCCTTGACGTCAGCAACCGGCTGGCCAAACTGATTCCCGACAAACTCCCTGAAGGCCCTGACGGAAAGGTTCCTAAGATGAATCTGACCAATGCCATTGCTGCCATTCCCGAACTGCGCGAAGCCGAAGCCTCGCCGGACCCATTATTGCACGATACCATCAAATACGCAAAGATGCTGGAAGGTAACGTACGCAACACCGGTGTGCATGCTTGTGGATTCATTATCTGCCGCGACAAAATTTCTGATTGGGTTCCAATCTCTACAGCAGAAGACAAGGAAACAGGAGAAAAAGTGCACTGCACCCAATATGAAGGAAAAGTGATTGAAGAAACAGGCCTTATCAAGATGGACTTTCTTGGCCTGAAGACCCTTTCCATCATCCGTGAAGCTGTCGAGAATATTAAGGAATCCACAGGCATCATTGTCAACATCGACGATATTAGCATTGAAGATTTGGCCACCTACCAGCTCTATTGTGACGGAAACACCGTAGGTACCTTCCAATTTGAATCTCCAGGTATGCAAAAGTATTTGCGTGAACTACAACCCAGTACTTTTGAAGACCTCATTGCCATGAATGCTCTTTATCGCCCGGGACCTATGGCATATATACCTCAGTTCATCAGGCGTAAACATGGAGAAGAGCCCATTGTCTACGACTTACCCTGCATGGAAAAATACCTCAAGGACACGTATGGCATCACCGTTTACCAAGAGCAAGTCATGCTCCTCTCGCGTACAATCGCCAACTTTACACGAGGCGAGAGCGATGCCCTGCGAAAGGCTATGGGTAAAAAGCTGATTGACAAGCTAAATCATATGTACCCCAAGTTCATCTCCGGCGGTACAGCAAACGGGTATGACCCCAAGATATTGGAAAAAATTTGGGAAGATTGGCGGGCTTTTGCCTCCTACGCATTCAACAAAAGTCATGCCACCTGCTATTCATGGGTAGCCTACCAAACCGCTTACCTTAAAGCTAATTTCCCCTCCCAATACATGGCTGCCGTCATGAGCCGAAGCCTTGCCGATATCAAGACCATTACCAAACTAATGGATGAATGCAAGTTAATGGGTATCAGCACACTGGGACCGGACATTAATGAAAGTATGCTCAAATTCAGTGTAAACAGGACTGGAGACATCCGATTTGGACTGGGCGCCATCAAAGGAGTTGGCGAAGCCGCCGTCATCGCCATATTAAAAGAAAGGAAACAAAACGGACCGTATACTTCCGTATTTAATTTCGTTGAACGTATCAACCTCTCTGCTTGCAATAAAAAGTGTATAGAAAGTTTAGCTCTTGCCGGCGCATTCGACAGTTTCAACACAATCAAGAGAGAACAGTTTCTTGCAGACAACGAAAAGGGAGAACTCTTTTTAGACAGTTTAGTAAAATATGGCACTACATACCAACAAGACAAAAATCTTGCCCAAAATACCCTGTTCGGCGGAATGACAGAGGTCGAAATAGCCAAACCCGCCATCCCCAAGGATTATATCCCCTGGAGTGACATAGAACGCCTTAAAAAAGAATACGACCTAATTGGAATTTACATATCCGGACACCCATTGGATGATTATCAAGCTATCCTATCAAACATCTGTAATCTTCCGGCAGTCAGTCTTGACGACCTCCACGACTATGTAAATCAGGACGTCAAGATAGGTGGTATTATTACTTCAATCCGAGAGGGACAAGGAAAATCCGGCAAGCCATACGGAATTGTCAAAATTGAGGATTTCAGCGGTTCCGGAGACATTGCGCTATTCGGTCAGGATTGGGCTGTCTGGCGAGGCTTCATGTCCGTGGATTCCACGATACTGGTATCCGGCAGAGTGGAACCCAACCGCTTCCGCCCGGACTCCTGCAGCCTGCAGATAACTAAAGTAGACTATTTAGCAGACGTCAAGGACGAACTTATCCGGCGCATAACGATTACCGTCGATTTGGAAAAACTTGACATGGACTGCGTCAATGAATTAAACACGCAGCTGAATGCCCACCCTGGAAACACTGAGGTGTATTTCAAAATCCAAGACAAAAAAGAACAAAGATTTGTAACACTACAATCCAAGAACTGTCACATTACAGTAAAAAAGACTTTGCTTGATTACATCAACTCAAACATCGCCTTGGATTACAGAATTAATTCTTAACTTTGTAAAGTCAAACCAATAAAAACAACAGCATGGAAAAAGTTATTACAGATGCAACCTATGCACAGTTTGTTGAAGCAGGTCTTCCGCTAGTCATTGATTTCTCAGCAACATGGTGCGGCCCCTGCAAAAAAATCAGTCCCATCATTGACGAACTGGCCAATGAATATGAAGGAAAAGTAAACATTCTGAAGTGCGATGTGGATAATAACGATGAACTGACTGCGAAATTCGGAATCCGTAACGTCCCCACAGTTCTCTTTATAAAAAATGGTGAAGTTGTTGACAAACACGTAGGTGCAGCTACTAAAGACACCTTTGTTGAAAAGATCAATAATTTATTATAATGGCCTCACTTGACGAAGAACTCTTAATGGATGCTGCAAACGATGCAAAAGCCGTCGAATTCATCAGCAGACAGTTGCCTCAGGAGCTAAAAGAAAAGTTTACAGAGGAAGACTTATACTATTTTCTCGATGTCATCGTAGAATATTATGCAGAAAGCGGTGTGCTGGAAGCAGAAGCAGATGAAGAGGGATATGTTGATATTGACATGGAAGCCTTAGCTGAATATATGGCAAAAAAAGCCAAGAAAGAAGGCATCGGAAATTTCCCCACAGAAGATTTGCTTCTCATTGCACAAGCAGAATCCGCATACGAAGAATCGCTTGAAGAAGAGTAACTTTCGCCCTAAAGAGCAGACTGTAAATTTCTCTAAGAAGGAAAGGACGTGTCTGCTCTTTTTTTATTTTGTACAGCCAACTGACAACTCTCAACAATCTCCTTATTTTCCATGAGCAAAAGAATCAGATTTTCTAAGTCTGAAATGGCAGGATTCGCCACTCTTCTAATTATAATAGGTGGTTGGGCTTTGGCATACCATTTTCTATCCTATTCCCCATCCCAACCCGCAAAAACGAAAACACCTGTACATGACGACCTGGAATTCAAATTTTTCGCTGAGAGTATTTCTAAAGACAGTATCCGGCATCGTTTGAAGACAGCAAAAGAACCTCCCAAGTCCTCCAACATTCATCTGTTTAATTTTGACCCCAATACAGCTGATTCCATTTCCCTCAGCCAACTGGGTCTACTCGATTGGCAAATAAAAAATATAATGAAATATCGCCAAAAGGGTGGAAAATGGAAATCCGCAGATGACTTCTCCAGACTATATGGATTAAGCAAAGAACATTTTGAACGACTCAAACCCTACATTTGCATAAAAAAAGACACAACAGAAATCAGGAAAGAAAAGGAAAAAGCCCGTAGGGACAGCATCTATCGCACATTTCCAAAGAAATATCCCAAAGGTACCCAAATAGAGCTGAACACAGCAGACACAACGGCCCTTAAAGGAATTCCCGGCATCGGAAGCTATTATGCTAGCAAAATATGCAGATACAGAGAACGTTTGGGCGGATTCATCTCCTTAGAACAACTCAAGGAGATAGACGGGCTACCATCAGACATTACCAGTTGGTTCAAAATCAGTCCCAATGATGATGTCCAAAAACTGCATATCAACCAAATCGACTTCAAAACGATGATCCGCCATCCGTATATGAATTATGAGCAAGTTAAATTCATCTGCAACTACATTCAGAAATACGGAAAAATTAAAAATTGGGCAGAACTGTCGAACAGCAGTTTGTTCCAGGAAAAAGACATAGAACGCTTAAGCCCCTACGTTTCATTCGAATAATAACCAGATAACCTCTCAATATTGGCTTTATAGCGACATTCAAGGCCACAACTCTACAGTAAATGTAGTTCCCACATTTCTCTGACTTTTCTTGACATAGATCCGCCCTCGGTGATATTCACAGACAATTCGCTTCGCCAAAGAGAGTCCGAGCCCCCACCCTCGCTCCTTGGTGGTAAATCCCGGTTTGAAGACATTTTTAAAATTCTTCCGTGGAATACCTTTCCCCGTATCGGAAACATCAACAGCCACTCTATCTTTCAGGGCAAAAATCTCCACCGTGATTCGCCCCTTCCCTGACATTGCATCAATGGCATTCTTACACAAATTCTCTATAACCCATTCAAAGAGTGGTGCATTTAATCTCACTAGGGGAATCTCACCCGCACAGTTTAAGCTAATACTAACCGCAGCCGGTGCCCGCCGTCCCATGTATGCAACAACCCTGGACACCACCTGCACCACATCGCACGACACGAGCTCCGGAGCAGAACCAATTTTAGAAAACCGCTCTGCGATCAACTCCAAACGCGCAATATCCTTCTCCATTTCCGGAAGAAGCACATCATCAGGATAGGTTTCACGCAACACTTGCCCCCAAGCCATCAAGGACGAGATCGGTGTGCCCAACTGATGAGCAGTCTCGCGAGAAAGCCCCACCCACACCTTATTCTGTTCTGCACGCTTAGAAGAAAGAATCGCATAAACAGCGACCAAGATAAACAGTCCCACCATCCCCAACTGGAACCAGGGATAAGAGGCCAGTCTTTTTAACATCAACGACTCATCATAACATATCTTTATGTAATCTTCCGGAGAAGCATTCGCCTTTAATCCCATTTTCATGGAATGCCCGGAACGCTCCATGGCCTGCGCCAACATCTTCAACTGCGCAAGTGAATCGCTGTTCAATTCACAATCTATATTTCTAAAATCAAGGACTTCTCCGTCAGAATCCAAGACAATTACAGGTATAGAATTATTCCCGTTCAGGACTTTCAAGACCAATGACAAATCAGCATCATCATCAGCCTCCGTCAATGTTCTCATCGCCTCGGCCCATACCGCCATCCGCGACCGTTCCTCTACTTCGAGGTCGCGCACCAATAGATGTGAAACAAACAAGGATACGACAGAAATAATGAGCGCCGCCAAAATCAATCCTATCCGGACCCGGCGCATCCTGTCAACCCAAATTTTCATACTAACCCGTTGTTGATACTTTCGATATATCCTAATATTTCTTCCCTGCCGGTCCCTTTCTCACTGCTGGAAATAAAATAGGGTGGCATTTCCTCCCACTGTTCCGACAAACTGGCCATAAATGTCTGCACGTTACGTGCCAATTCCCCTTTCTTCAGTTTGTCCGCTTTGGTAAATACGATTGAAAAAGGTACACCATTCAATCCTAACCACTCGATGAATTCCAGATCTATCTTCTGAGGCTCTAACCGAGAATCAATCAACACGAACAGATTTGTCAACTGTTCCCGCTTTGCGATATATCCGCGAATCAATAAAGAAAGCTTATGAAGTTCCGACTTGGCACGTTTGGCATATCCATATCCGGGCAAATCCACCAAATACCACTCTCCATTAATCAGGAAATGATTAATCAACATGGTTTTGCCGGGAGTTGCAGACGTCATAGCCAATCCCTTTCTACCGGAAAGCATATTAATCAGACTACTCTTACCTACATTACTTCTTCCGATAAAAGCATATTCGGGCAAATTATGTTCCGGGCATTTCGCATACGTACTGTTGCTTACAACAAAGTCGGCACTTTTTATCTTCATAAATCTTATGCTAAAGGATGGTATTCGTAATAATAAAACTCTCAAAGACAAGAAAGACTCCAATTCTGCTGTGAATTGAAGTCTCTATTCTTGCGGTGCGTACGGGACTCGAACCCGTGACCCCATGCGTGACAGGCATGTATTCTAACCAGCTGAACTAACGCACCTTTGAAAAATCTCTTTCTCTCAGATTTCCGAGTGCAAAAGTAATACTTTTTCTGATTCCAGCCAAACAAAACGGAAGTTTTTTCTATGTCAATTAGAAAAAGCATGGAGGGTAAAGATACTGGGCAAAGCAAGTTCATCTCTACAACCCAGACGGAAATTTATCTCGCCACTCCCGATACCGTACCCAATTATCCTCTCCCCGCTCCTTGAATATACAACCATTTCATGGCAAATGTTTCTCTCCGGCGCAAGCCAGTTTCAACAGTTCCTAGTTTTACGCGAGTTCGGTATAATTACCACAAAGACATATTACCGGATTTTCAGGAGAAAACAGTCAGTACTTTCGTAAAAACTAAAGAGAGGGTGTGTCAAAATGTATGTTAATATGCATTTTGATGCACTTTCTTTATTTA
>ERZ791743.234-NODE-234-length-58964-cov-17.182230_pt1 | contig 58964 bp, 54 predicted proteins | sample MGYA00509952_ERZ791743 | MGnify/ENA primary metagenome ERZ791743 (study PRJEB30046, sample SAMN00792040) | human gut metagenome | study: EMG produced TPA metagenomics assembly of the A metagenome-wide association study of gut microbiota in type 2...
TTATAAGTACGCATACTTCTAAAATTTGTGTCAACTTTTTTTAGTACACTACACTTTGTCGTAGTTATACCGAACTCACGTTCCTTGTAAAAAAACAAGCAGACACTTTGTTCCAGAAAAAGAAAGAAACAAAGTGTCTGCTTTAATCTGTTGCTGGCCTGAGCGGGGGAATGAGACAACCAGAATTACCCTGTTTTTTCAGTCCTCGGCCACGGTTGCACTATTCGTCCAGAAATCGGCGGGTGAGTCCATCAAAATGCTCAATGCGACGGTCGCGCAGGAAGGGCCACCAGCGGCGTACGTTTTCGCTGCGGCGGAGGTCCACTTCAACCACTTCGTTGACTTCTTCCGTTACAGGTGCGCGATAGAGCATTTCGCCCTGCGGACCAGCCACAAAGCTGCTTCCCCAGAATTGTATGCCGGCTGTTTGTCCGGAGGGGTCGGGTTCGTGTCCCGTTCGGTTGACGGCTATAACCGGCAGACCGTTGGCCACGGCATGTCCCCGTTGCACTGTAGTCCAGGCTTCACGTTGGCGTTCCTGTTCTTCCGGCGTATCGCTGCTTTCGTAACCGATGGCTGTGGGATATATCAGGATTTCAGCACCGGCCAGCGCCATGAGTCGTGCTCCCTCGGGATACCATTGGTCCCAACACACCTGTACGCCCAGACACCCTACACTGGTGCGGATGGGGCGGAAGCCCAGGTCGCCGGGTGTGAAATAGAATTTCTCATAATAGGCAGGGTCGTCGGGGATGTGCATTTTCCGGTATTTTCCGGCTATGCTTCCGTCTTTTTCGAAGACGACGGCCGTGTTGTGGTAGAGTCCTGCAGCGCGGCGTTCAAAGAGCGAGGTGACAAGTACGATACCGTGTTGCCGGGCCAAAGTGCCGTAGAATTCCGTGGAAGGTCCGGGGATGGGTTCAGCCAGGTCAAAGAGTGCCGTGTTTTCCGTCTGGCAAAAATACAGCGAGTTGTGCAGTTCCTGCAGCACCACGAGTTCCGCACCGCGGGCGGCAACATCGGCGATGTTGGCCGCCAGTTTTTTCTTGTTTTCTTCGGGCTGTCCCGTGCAGGTCTGTTGGATGATTCCTATTTTCATTGGATGCTTGTTTTTGAGTGTGGAATTGACGATGGCAGAGATGCAGAAAAAATGTTCTGTCCTCTGTCTTTATTCAGTAAGTACCCCTTTGGGGTATTGCATGGTGGCACAGTGGAGAGAGCCGTGCTGGTAAATCAGAGCCCGGCAGTCAATGCCCACGACGCTGTATCCGGGGAAGGCTTTTTCGATGGCGAGACGGGCCTGTTCGTCAAGCGCGGGCTGAGCATAGGTGGGATACAGCACGGCCCGGTTCATGACCAGGTAGTTGGCGTAGGTTGCTGGCAGCCGTTGTCCTTCTTCGTCATGGATGGCCTCGGGCAGGGGGAGGGCAATCAGACGGAATGGCTTGCCTTCGTGTGTGCGGAACGTTTGCAGTTGTTCTTCCATTTTTTGCAGTTCCGCGTAGTGCTCGTCGTCGGTGCGATAGCATTTGACGTAGAGGATGGTGTCCTGGGGGCAAAGCCGTGCCAGTGTGTCGATGTGGCTGTCGGTGTCGTCGCCAGCCAAAGCGCCGTGTTCAAGCCACAGAATGTGTTCTGCGCCGAAATCCTCCCTGAGACGCAGCTCAATCTGTGTCTTGTCCAGCTGCGGATTACGGTTGGGATTGAGCAGACATTCAGTTGTCGTGAGCAGTGTGCCCATGCCGTCGCTTTCAATGCTGCCGCCTTCCAGTTCGAAATCAAGTCGGTCGGTATATAGTCCTTTGACGGCGCCCTGTTCATATAGCCGGCGGTTGATGGCGTTGTCGAGGCTGGCTTCAAATTTTCCGCCCCAGCCGTTGAAACGGTAGTCAAGGAGGTGAACTCCGTCCGTATCGACAACGGAGAGGAAGGCATGGTCGCGTGCCCACGTGTCGTTGGTGGGACAGGCGAAGTAGGTAATGTTGTCTGTCGCCTTTTTGGGCAGTTGTTCGTTCAGGAGCCGTTCCACTTCGGCAGGGTCGGGGCAGACAATGAGCAGCCGTTCGCGGACGGCAATTTCGTATGCCAGCCGCAGATAGCAGGCCGTCACCTTGTTGAGCATATAGTTCCAGTCGGTTCCGGCGTGCGGCCACGTCAGTTGAATGCCGCTTTGCGGAAACCATTCCGGTGCCAGCATGCGCCGAAAGCGGCTGATGCCGGTTTCCAGGCCATCGGCCGCTTTGAAGAGTTCCAGATTGGAATAAATCTCAGGAGTTTTTGGGGGTAGACTGAAGAGACCCATGTTTTTATTGGATAAAGAGTTTGTTATTGTCGCTTGAGATGAAAAAATGAGGAGCAGTTGCTCGGCGTCATGTCAGCCTTATTCGTCCAGATAGGGCACTGTTTTCAGAAAATTGATGAAAGCGTCTGTGGTCGACGGGAGAACTACGTCTTTCACTTCCTGGCTGGCCGGGAAAAGTTCGGGGGCATAACCGTCCCCTCCGTTGGTCATGAATTCGTCGGCAACGAGATAGCAGTAATCCTTGGCACCTATCTTTTTCCGCTTGCCGTCGGGGCTGACATAGAAGAGGGCATCAACCTGTCCCTTTCTGTCTTTTTCCACTTCGACTCCGGCCATTTGCATATATCCGTACTGCAGGTTGGACAACCCGAAACGGACCAGTTCTTTCAGCTGGCTGCCATTGAGGCGGTAAACCCGCAGCGGATTGGCAAAAGGAAGCACTTCGCCCACATCGATGACAGACACGTTGCCTTTGGCAAAGCCGGTGCGGATGCTTCCGATGTGGCTCACTCCGATGATGGCAGTGTCGTTGTTCATGCCGGCCGCTTGCCGGAAACTGTTGGCGAATGCCGTGCAGACCCATTGGCCGATGGAGGTTTGGCGGTAACGGTTGTCCCGATTGTGAACAATGTTTTTCCGGGCCACGGTGAGGCGGGTCCCGATGGGAGTGCCGCCGGGGGTCAGTGTCGTTGCCAGCAGTTCGTCGATTTGTGCCTGCAGGCGTCGGGCCTTGGGAGAAAGGCGCTGAGGTGCCTTGACCGCTACAAGCCGGGGTTCGGCACAGACAATGCGCATACTGGTGGTGTCGACGGTATATTTGAGCATGCCGATATAGTTGCCGTAGCAACCGGCCTGCACCACCGGATAGTTCTCCGCATTGATGTGTCCGCAGACAGGCTGGTGAGTGTGGCTGGTGAGGATGCCCTGCAGGTCGTTGCGGTGAATGGCGGCCAGTTGCAGGGAGTCGCAGTCGTCCCAGGCGGGCTTTCCGTTTTTCATGTAGGTTCCGATGTGCGTCAGCAGAATGCGCAGGTGGGCATGGCTTACGGGCGCATAGTCGGGCAGGGTGGCGATGGAGTCCAGCACCGCTGCGTAACGTCCGTCAAAACTCAGTCCTGCCAGTCGCCGAACACTGGCTTGCCGGGGCGTATTCGAGGTGGTGAGCCCGATGAAGGCCACTTTGAGTTCTTTGCCGTTGGGCAAGGAAATGGAGGTCAGTTGCCAGGGGCGTGTGAACGCAGGAATCCGCCCTTGTCCGTTGCGGATGTTGGCACTGACATAGTCGATATCCCAGCCGTATGGGCGGATAAATACCTGATGCCACTTGTCGGCCAGCGCGTCCTGTCCTTCGTCAAATTCGTGGTTGCCGATGGCGGAAATGCGGATATCGAGGTCGGTCAGCAGTTGTGGAAGCAGGGAGCGGCTGCGGGTGGCGTTGTAGAAATAGCTGCCGCCGAAATTGTCGCCTGCACTGACTGTGACATGGTACGGATAAAGCTGTTTCAGCGAGTCGAGCGTGTGCACCAGGTTGGCGGCTCCTGCAATTCCCTTGTCGGGGTTGGAGACAAAGGCCGCGTGAAAGTCGTTGATGGAAAACACGGCAACGTCAATGCAGTTCTTCCGCTGTTCGGCCCGGGTGGTAAGAACGTTGGCCGTCAGCAGCAGTATTGCTGTTATCAGAAAATTTGTTTTCATATGAAAGTCCGGTGAAATGTAATGTGTTATGGTTTTTTGTGCGTGCATGAGGCATCAGACGTTCCGTTTCCCTGCCATGGAGTGGCCGGATGCCTGAAGGCGATATGTTTGTTGAAGAGATAATTCAATGCGGTGTAGACAACCATTCCCGTCAGATAGGCGGCGTGTTCCTGCATGCCCCAGGCCAGTAGCAGACGGAAGAAACCCCATTGCACAAGCCAGCAAAGTCCCGCGCCTGTGACAAACCAAAAGGCCTGTCGCAGGCGGCTGCCTGCCTGCGAGCGGAATACCCATCGCCGGTTCCAGCAGAAACTGTTGACCATACCAGCTATGTAACCGGCTGCATTCGATACATTTTCATCCACTCCCCATGCGCGCAGGAGCGTGAAGGTGAGAAAAGTGATGAGGGTATTCGCGATTCCCACACTGCCATATTTGAGTATTCGGATGATTTCAGCCTTTTTGTCCATAGAGTTGGTGAAATGGAAAAATGCGGGAGTCTGTGGGGACTTCTGCATTTTTCTTTTCGCAAAAATACGGATTTTTTCTCAAAATACCGGGTGACATTGTGGGCGAAATCATCCTTTGGCCTGCTTCTGTGTTTTCGAAGGAGATTGATGTGGGGAGGATGAAGCGGATTTTGCTTGGCTTGCAGGGAGATGCGGGTGGAAAGGAAGGAAGTGGGGGAATCAACTGGCGGGGAACTGGGCAAACCGAAGGCCAGGCATTGGGGATCTGCCGCCGGACAGGTCTGAACAGGCTGATTTTTGTTTTTTTATAATTCATTATGAATATATAGCACGCAGGAAAGGGCGTTGAAAAAGAAGGCGCGGTGGAAAAAATCGCATGCAGGCGAGAGATGAAACGTTTGGGCAACTTGATTTTTCTCTGGTACGTTCTGTTTTTTCAATCGTACTGACAGTTTTTCCTGTTTTTCTGCCTGTTACGAAAGAGGGATATACAAAAATACGAGAAGCAGATTCCGTTGGATTCTGTCTTCCCGTCACTATTACAAAGATACAAATTAAAAAGCCGAAATCCAAATCCGGATTAAATATATTTAACTATCCGCGCCGGCAGTCCTTGTTCCCGCTTCTGGAAGAGTGGGGCATTTGTATGGACAGTCCCTGCGGGATAGCCGGATATTGGAAAAGTGGGCTTCCGGACTGTTACTTGTTGAAAATTTCAGCCAGTTTCTGGTCGAGCGCTTCTCCGCGCAGTCCGCTGGCAATGATTTTTCCGTCAGGCCCTACGAGGAGGGTGGCCGGAATAGAATTGACTCCATACACTTTTCCGGCTTCGCAGCCCCAGCCCTTGAGATCGGACAGGTGATGCCACGGTAAGCCCATTTCCTTGATGGCTCCGGTCCAGGCGTCCTTCTTCTGGTCGAATGAAAGCCCGACGATGTCAAATCCCTTGGCAGCATATTTTTCGTATGCGGCTTTTACGTTGGGCATTTCGGCGCGGCACGGTCCGCACCAGCTGGCCCAGAAGTCAATGAGCACATACTTGCCTTTCCCCACATACTCAGAGAGCTTGTGCGGTTGGCCGAGTGTGTCGTTCATGGTCAGGTCGGTAAACATTGCACCTACGCGCTGCCGTTTCCAGGCTTCAATGGTGGTCTTGATTCTGCTCATGGCCGGAATTTCCAGGAAGGCCGGTTTTTGGTCTGCCAACTGGATGAGGTCCTCATGGGGTAGCTGATAGAGCGACTGGATGAGGAAAATGGCCGGGAACTCGCGGTTCATGTTGCTCTTGCAGCACTCCATGGTCAGTTGGTTCAGTTCGGCATTGATTTCCTTACTGCTTTTGGACAGACGCTCGCGTACCTCATCGGGCATTTTCTCGCCGTTTCTGTATTTGGCAGCTTCTTTGCGCAGGTCCTCCATCTTGGATTTCACGGCGTTGTACTTCTTGTTCCACTCAGCCAGGAGTTGGTTTTCCTCGTTGCCTTTTACGGTTTGTGTGGCGAGATCCACTTCAATCTTGCCGTCCAGAACGACGGGGATTGCCGTGTCGCGCCCATACATGATAAGAGCAAATTTGTAGCCGCCGGCTTCTCCCTTCTCATGGAACGTTCCGTCTTTTACGGTCAAGGGAACGAGGGGGCTTTGCTTCATGAGGATGTTGAGGCGTACACGCTGGTTGCCATCTGGCACCTTACCGGTAATTTCATACTGCTGTGCCAGTGCCGGTAGGCTCATGGCGCCGGCCAGCATCATTGCGAAAAGTCCTTTTTTCATATTTTATCCTATTTGTTGTTTGAAAAATTACTGCTGTTATTCCCTTTTAAGTCCAGCCGGAGTCAGGGGGTATATGTACTTTTTGATATGGGCCGTTCTAACTCCATTCTGTGCCGTGCAAATATACGAAAAGGGGGTTGGAATGGCAAACGATTGCTGTTTTTTCGAAAAAATAAAAAAGTAATGTCCGCCGGAAGTGATAAGCCCGCCTGACGGGAAACTCCGTTGGAGGGTATCCTTGTTCCATGAAAACAAGGCGCATGCGCTGATAAAAGAGAAGAGGCATTTCGGGCAGATGGTGCGACAGTTTTAATATTTAACAATCGGAAAGGCTGTTTATTCGGGGTTATGCGTTGGCCTTTCAGTATTTCTTTCTAATTTTGCTCTATAAAAACCATAAAGACTTTCACGGTTATGCAGACGAGTGACAGCATTGTAATTATCCCGACCTACAACGAGAAAGAGAATATAGAAAAGATTATCCGCGCCGTGTTCGGACTGGAAAAGTGTTTCCACATACTCATTATTGACGACGGCTCGCCCGACGGTACAGCCGCCATCGTAAAGGGTTTGCAGCAGGCCGAATTTGCAGACCGCCTTTTTCTTGTCGAACGTTCCGGTAAGCTGGGGCTGGGTACGGCCTACATAGCCGGCTTCAAGTGGGCCCTGGAGCATGATTACGAATATGTATTTGAAATGGATGCTGACTTCAGTCACGACCCGAAAGATTTGCCCCGGCTCTATGCGGCTTGTGCGGAGAGTGGAGCCGACGTGGCGGTGGGGTCGCGTTATGTGACAGGCGTGAATGTAGTCAACTGGCCTATGGGGCGGGTGCTGATGAGTTATTATGCCTCTAAATATGTGCGGCTTGTGACGGGTATTCCGGTGTATGACACGACGGCGGGCTTCAAATGTTACCGTCGGCGGGTGCTTGAAACGATTGATTTGGATGCCATCCGCTTTAAGGGTTATGCTTTCCAGATTGAGATGAAGTATACAGCTTATAAACTGGGATTCAAGGTAGCGGAAGTTCCTGTTATTTTTGTCAACCGCCAGTTGGGAACCAGCAAAATGAGTGGCGGCATTTTCGGCGAAGCTCTCTTTGGCGTCATACGCCTGCGCTGGGCAGCCATGACGGGAAAAATCAAGCCCAGAACACGTTGAGCGGGCGTTTTGTGGCAGCGCGTTGTGCCCTGCCGTCTTTCCATGTGTTTTTTTAAGAGTAGACTATGCACAGAAGAGTTTTGATTAAGAATGCGACGTTGGTCAACGAAGGCCGTTGCTTCGTCGGTTCACTCCTTATAGACAACCATCATATCGAGCAGATAGTGGAAGGAACAGACGGATTGCCTGAGATTCCGGCGGATGAGGAAGTGGATGCCACCGGATGCTATCTCCTTCCGGGAATTATAGACGACCATGTACACTTCCGCGACCCGGGCCTGACGTCGAAGGCCGATATGCTGACAGAAAGCAGAGCCGCTGCGGCAGGTGGGGTGACTACAGTCTTTGACATGCCCAACACTTTGCCGCAAACCACTACATGGGATGCCTATCAGGAGAAAATGAAACTTGCCGCTGCAAAATGTATGGTTAACTATGGTCTCTTTTTCGGAGCTACCAATGATAATCTTCAGGAGTTGACACACCTGAGTCCGCATAAGGTCTGTGGCGTGAAGCTGTTTATGGGTTCATCTACGGGGAACATGCTGGTGGACCGTCGTGACGTCCTGCAGGAAATTTTTGAGACGGTGAAGTTGCCTATCATGGTGCACTGCGAGGACACGGACATCATTGCCCGTAATATGGAGGCCTGCCGCAAACAATATGGTGATGACCCCGACGTGTCGCATCATCCCGAAATCCGTTCAGCAGAGGCTTGCTATGCATCAACAGCTCTTGCGGTAGAGTTGGCGCGCAATAGCGAGGCACAGCTCCATGTCGCACATGTTTCAACGGCTCGTGAACTTGAACTTTTCGACGCAGCGCCTTCCCGCATAACGGCAGAGGCTTGTGTTCCCCATTTGTTGTTTACCGATGCGGACTATGCTAAATTGCGGACGCGCATAAAGTGTAATCCGGCAATTAAGACGGCTGCCGACCGGGCGGCTTTGCGTGCGGCGCTGACCAGTGGAAAAATCAGTGTGGTGGCAACCGACCATGCTCCTCACCTGCTGACCGAAAAACGCGGTGGGGCGGCCAAGGCCGTTTCGGGAATGCCCATGGTGCAGTTTTCTCTGGTCTCGATGCTCGGACTGGTTGACGAGGGCGTGTTGGAGCTGGAGCGGCTGGTGGAACTGATGTGTCATAATCCAGCCCGTATCTTCAACATCGAAAACCGTGGATTCTTGCGTGAGGGCTACAAGGCGGATTTGGTGCTTGTTCGCCCGAATTCGCTTTGGACCTTGACTCCGAACCGGATAGAAAGCAAATGCAATTGGAGTCCGTTGGAAGGGCGCACTTTCCGTTGGAAGGTGGAAAAAACGTATTGTAACGGATTCCTGCTTTATAACAACGGAGTCATAACCAATGATAATTTCAGAGGGCAGGCTGTCACTTTCGGACGTTGACGGTTGCCGGAGCCGGCGGAATCCGGAGAAACGCATCGACAGGTAAAGAGCGCTCTCCGGAAGTGTGGCCGATGGTCACACGGCGGTTCTTTATCTCTATGTTGTCCCCGTTGAGGAAGGGGGAAGGCCTTTTGCATAATTTTCATGATACATACCTTATCTTATCAGCTTGGCGATTTGATACCCTACGTGAATTGGATTTATTTCTTTCACGCCTGGGGAATGCCCCCGCGTTTCGCTCAAGTGGCGGATATACATGATTGTGTTGCATGTCGGCGTGAGTGGATAGCGAAGATGGGAGAGGCTGATTATGCGCAGGCAGTTGAAGCCGACCGCCTGATGCAGGAAGCGTTGGGACTATTGCGGGGTTTGGATGCCGGCTGGCGCGTGAAAGCCCGGTTCGGACTATTTCCTGCATGGAGTGAGGGGGAAGACATCGTATTGCTTCCCGGCGTGGCGCAGGCGCCGTCTGAGGAAAATCTGTCCCGTCAGGAAGGAGCGGAATCCTTCACTGAAAAAACAGAGAGCGGGATTTGCCCGAAAATGGTTCCGACCGGCACGGAAGCCGCTGAATTCCGTTTGCCTTTTTTACGTCAGCAGCTGGTGCGAGGACGGCAGGATGCCTGCTTGTGCCTGGCTGATTTTATTGCTCCGAAAGGCCATTTTCCCGTATCGGCCACCTGGCCTTCCTTTCCCGTCGGGCCGGAAACTCCGCGCGGTGCCGCATTGGGCGTATTTGTGACGGCGGTCGACCGTGGAATGGAACAACTGTATCCTGACGACGATTTCCGGCGCATGCTCCTGCAGACCTTATGTGACAGGCTGGCAGAGGCTGCGGCAGAGAAGATGCACGAGGATGTGCGTCGCCGTTATTGGGGTTATGTGCCCGATGAGCATCTGACTCCGCAGGAACTTTTTCAGGAAAAATACGAAGGGCGGCGTCCTGCTATAGGTTATCCGTCAATTCCCGACCAGAGCATGATTTTCCTGATTGACCGTTTGCTTGGTTTGGCCGATTTGGATATTGACTTGACGGAAAACGGCATGATGATACCTCATGCCGCCGTGTCGGGGCTGATGTTCGATCACCCGGCTGCCCGTCATTTCTCCATCGGGCGCATTGGGCGGGAACAGTTTAACGACTATGCTTTGCGCCGGAAGTGGACGGCAGGAGAAGGCGAACGCTATTTGGCAGCAGTGCTCTGATTTTTTTAGGATGTTTGCTTATTGATGGTGTAGAACGACTAATCGAAAGAAGGGATTTGGAAACGGTATGATTTTAAGGATATTGTTTTTTTTGGCCATATTGCTTTTGCTGCCCGCATGGGGAATTGACCGGATGTGTTTGCGGCGTTATCTGAAATGGCCGCTCAGAGCGTTGCTCTTTTCGCCCAATATTATCTTGCTGGCGGCATTGGCCAGTGTGGCTACCAGTGAAAGCTATTCCACGGATGCCATGTATTGGAAAGGACTTCTGCTGACCTGGACCCTTTGCCTTGCGGTGCCCGAAGCAAAAATAGCGCTGGGCATGCTGGCGGGCGCCTTTTTCAAGCGTGGCTCTCTGGGACGGCGCATCTGTTATGCTGTTGCCTGGACTTGGGGCGGGCTTACGCTTTTGATGATGATATATGGTTTTACCAAGGGATATCAGCGGATTCAGACTGTGCCTTATACCTATGAGTCTTCCCGTCTCCCGGAGGCATTTGACGGCTACCGCATCGTGCAGTTCAGTGATTTGCATGTAGGGACCTACAATGGCGATACGACAGTTGTGCGCCGGATTGTCGACAGCATTAATGCCTGTAAGCCGGATCTTGTTGTTTTTACCGGTGATATTGTTAATACGAGGGCGGAGGAGCTGGAAAGATTCACGAAAGTTCTCAGTGGCATCCGGGCTGCGGATGGAGTTGTCGCAGTTATGGGAAACCACGATTATGCTCAGTATTACCGGTGGAAGACGCCGGCAGACAGTTTGCTGAATATCCGCTACCTGGAACAGCAGGAAAGAGATATGGGGTGGCGATTGCTCCTGAACGAAAATATTGTTTTGCGTCGCGGAGACGACAGTATTGCCGTGGTGGGTGTGGAGAATCATGGGCGTCCTCCTTTCCCGGCCTTGGCCGACTTGGGGCGCGCGCAGCAGGGGTTGGCACCCGGCTGTTTCAAGGTGCTGCTTTCGCACGACCCTTCACATTGGCGCAGCAAGGTTTTGCCTGATACGAATATCGATCTGACGCTTTCGGGCCATACGCATGGCATGCAATTCCGTTTGGGAAGTTTTTCGCCGGCTTCATGGTTCTATCCGGATTGGGGCGGAGAATACTGGAGCGAGGGCAACCGGGTGCTTTATGTCAGCCTTGGAGTCGGTCAGGTGCTTCTGCCGTTCCGTTTCGGTGCGTGGCCCGAAGTGAATCTGATTGAGTTGAAAACGCTATAAAAACAATTATAATGATAACAGTATTGTATAAGATTTACCAGTTTTGCATTGTGTTGCCCTTGGGGCTCGTGTTGACGTTGCTGACGGCCTTGACTACAAGTCTGGGCAGTTGGTTGGCCAGTGCGCACTTTTGGGGATATTATCCGGGGAAGGTGTGGTCGTGGCTGATGTGCCGTTTGCTGCTTTTGCCTATCCGGGTTGAGGGGCGCGAGCATCTGGAGAAGCATCAGAGTTACGTGTTCGTTGCCAATCACCAGGGGCCGATGGACATTTTCCTTATCTATGGTTTTCTCGGGCGTAACTTCAAGTGGATGATGAAGAAGGCGCTGCGCCGCATTCCTTTTGTCGGCTATGCCTGTGAAAAGGGCCGGCACATCTTTGTGGACAAGTCCGGTCCCAAAAAGATACAGGAAACTTATGAGCATGCCCGTAAGACATTGCAGAACGGTACGTCCCTTGTCGTCTTCCCGGAAGGGTCGCGTTCGTTCACGGGACATATGGGAATTTTCCGCAAGGGAGCTTTCCAGCTGGCCGACGAGTTGCAGTTGCCGGTGGTGCCCATTACCATCGACGGTTCCTTTGATGTGCTTACCCGTATGGCCGGATTTAATTTCGTGAACTGGCACCCGATGCGGCTGGTCATCCATAAGCCGATTTATCCGACGGAGAAGGGAACAGAGAATGTGCGTCGCACGATGGAGGAATCCTATGCCGTGATTATGTCTGCGTTGCCCGAGAAATACCAGGGTTACGTGAAGAATGAGGATCAGTAGAAAGTGATGGAATGTCCGGATATGAAGCAAGGCAGAATGACTGTTGTTGAACAGAAGGAGGCTTCGCCCGCCGTAGCGGAAGCTGTGTGCCGGCTGTTGGCGCAGCTCACCTCCCGCCCGTGTCCGTTCGGCATGCCCGAGTTGGAACAGATGTTGCGTTCAGGCAATTGCCGTCTTTTCATGGCCCGTGTAGACAATGAAGCGGTAGGCATGTTGACCGTGGGGCAGTATGCGACACCGACAGGCCGCAAGTGCTGGCTGGAGGATGTCGTGGTGGACGAACACTTCCGTGGACGCTCCATCGGGCGTGCACTGGTGGAAGCAGCCATTGCTGCCGTGAAAGCGGATGGTCCGGCACAGCTGATGCTGACTTCGCGCCCTTCACGTGTGGCAGCCAACGTTCTGTACGCGTCTGCCGGCTTTCAGCGGAAAGAGACGAATGTCTACAAAATGCAACTGGATTGAGGAAAAGCAGGGATAGTCTCCCGCTTTTCAGATACGTATATGCGGAGAGCAGTGACAGCGGAAGGCTGTTGATGCTCTCCGCATCTGTTTTTGGGGAAAAGGGAATGGTGAAGACAAGGTTAGAACTGTGCCTGGTGGCAGGCGTATTTGATGGTCGGACAGTAGCATGAAAAGGGGAGAACAGACAGATTTACAACTGGCGAAAGGGGTAGAAAAACACTCAGTACTTCTGTGAAAACAGAAATACTGACAGTTTTTTCTAAAGTACTGACAGTTTTACCGAAAGTACCAAGTGTTTTTTTGAAAGGAAAGGCGTAGGAATGTAGCTGGCGTTTCGGAGAATAACGCGGCCCGGGACGCTGTGGATGAAGCGGGCACTGTCCGGATACCGGAAAGTGGGGATGAAGTGGGCGGTCCGGATTTTTTTGAATGCACCGTTTTCATAACGGTTGGGGGTATTTGTCCGGCGGCAAACCGGTTCCCATATTCATCGTTATCGCTTTCCAAAAACATGCAGGCTCACTTTTCCGCTCATAAAAAATCATTAACTTTGCAGAAAACAAAATGTGAGCATGGACAATTATATCGTGTCGGCGAGAAAGTACCGCCCGATGACCTTCGACAGTGTCGTGGGGCAGAGTGCGCTGACCACTACCTTGAAAAACGCCATTGCGGGAGGAAAACTGGCACATGCCTACCTGTTCTGCGGACCGCGCGGAGTCGGGAAAACGACGTGTGCCCGTATTTTCGCCAAGACAATCAACTGTCTTCATCCCAACGAAAGGGGCGAAGCCTGCAATGCGTGTGAAAGTTGCGTGGCATTCAACGAACAGCGTAGTTATAACATTCATGAACTCGACGCCGCATCCAATAATTCGGTGGATGACATTCGCAGCCTGACTGAACAGGTGCGCGTGCCGCCACAGGTGGGCAAGTATAAGGTGTTTATCATCGACGAGGTGCATATGCTTTCGGCGGCAGCTTTCAACGCGTTCCTCAAGACGCTGGAGGAACCGCCCGCCCATGTCATCTTCGTGCTGGCCACGACGGAGAAGCACAAGATTCTGCCGACCATCCTGAGCCGTTGTCAGATTTATGATTTCAACCGGATGGAGGTGTCCGACATCGTAGAGCACCTGAAGAAGGTGGCGGCCAACGAGGGATATACCTATGAGGAGGAGGCGCTTGCCGTCATTGCGCACAAGGCCGACGGCGGTATGCGCGATGCGCTGTCTATCTTTGATCAGGTGGCCAGCTTCACTCAGGGAAACATTACCTACCGGAAGGTGATTGAGGACTTGAATGTGCTTGATTATGACTATTATTTCAAGCTGACCGACCAGTTGCTGAATGTCGACATATCCGGCAGCCTTCTGACTTTGAACGAGATTCTCTCGAAAGGTTTCGAGGCCAATCATTTCATGGGCGGACTGGCTTCGCATTTCCGCGATTTGCTGGTGAGCCGCGATGAGTCGACATTGCCGTTGCTGGAGGTGTCCGATTCCGTGCGGCAACGATACCATGAGCAGGCCATGCGTTGTAAGGTTCCTTTCCTTTACAGAGCGCTGAAGTTGTGCAATGATTGTGACATCAATTATCGCGTCAGTCGCAACAAGCGCCTGTTGGTGGAGTTGACCTTGATTGAGGTGGCACAGGCCGTTGACGAGGATGGCGCCGGTTGTGGGCGTGGCCCTGTCAAAGTATTGAAACCCATTTTTAGCCGGGAGCCGTCGGAGAAGGCTGCTCCCGCGCGGACATCTGCCGGTCAGGGGGCTCCAAAGGCCACTCCGCAGGTGTCGACAGAAAGCCAGTCGGCTTCCCCCGCCTCTACGCCGCAGCCCCATCAGCCGGCTCCGGCACGTACGCCGGTGGCGACAGTTTCTGCCGCTTATGGCAAGCCGCCGGTGAGGCTTTCCATCCGTCGGAAATCTGCTCCGGCAACGACACCGGAACCCGAAAACCCGCGTGTGGCTGAACCGGCAGCAGTGGTGCAACAGGATGTGTATGACTTCGAGGAAAATGAACTCAACTATCAGTGGTACCGTTTCGCGCTGACGCTACCGCAGGAAAAGAAAGCCATGGCCAACCGCATGAAGAATATGCGGCCGCAACTGTTGCCCGGTTATCGTGTGGAAGTGGCTGTGGAGAATTTTCAGGTGCAGGAATATATGAATGAGTTGGCGCCGGATTTGCTGGCTCATCTGCAGAAAGAACTGCATAACTGCCGCATCACGCTTGAATTTCGTTTGCTTGAGCGCCGTGAGAGCGAGGCACGCGCCTATACGCCGCGTGAGCGGTATGCCGCGATGCTCAAGGAGAATGAATATCTCCGTGAGTTGCAGAGAATGCTCAACCTGGAATTAGTTTAGATGAAACAAAATATTTAAAATAAAAAGACTATCATTATGGAACAAATGTCCCACAAGTATGTTACAGTGGCATACGACCTTTACTCAGACAATGCGGAAGGCATTCACGAACTTATTGAACGTGCTCCCGTGGAGCATCCTTTTCAGTTTATTTCCGGCATGGGAATGACGCTCGACCTTTTCGAGGAAAAGGTGCTTGCCTGCGGAGCCGGTGAAACTTTTGACTTTACGCTGGGAGTGGACGATGCTTACGGTCCCTATATGGATGAACACGTGATTGAACTGGGCAAGGACGTATTCTCTGTGAATGGCCGTTTCGACAAGAATATGATTTATCCGGGTAATGTGATTCCTTTGGTTAATGCGGACGGCAATCGTTTCCAGGGCCTGGTGCTTGAGGTGAAAGAGAACAGTGTCGTGCTTGACCTCAATCATCCGCTGGCTGGCCGCGAACTGCATTTCAAGGGGCAGGTAGTTGTGTCACGTGATGCGACGATGGAAGAAATCCAGGGAGTTATCAACATGATGAGCGGCGAAGGCTGTGGCTGTGGTTGCGGCGGTTGTGGCGAAGGCGGTTGCGAAAGTGGCGGTTGTGGCAGCCAGCACGAACACACGGGCGGTTGCTGTGGTGGCGGCCATTGCCATTAAGGAAAATTCTGGTACCGGTGCGTATTTCCCTTTTTGTGGGATGTGTTCGGACTGGTGTTGGCTATAGAATAAATTTGCGGGAGGCCGCACAATGCGTGCTCCTGCAAATTTTGGTTTTTATGATAAATGTCAAACAGAAGAAAGGCTATGAATACTTTTGGCAATATCTTTCGTCTGACCACTTTCGGTGAGAGTCATGGTCCCGGTGTGGGAGGAGTCATTGATGGTTTTCCGGCAGGTGTAACCGTGGACATGGATTTCCTGCAGCGGGAACTGGACCGCCGTCGGCCTGGGCAGAGCCGCCTGACTACAGCCAGGAAGGAGAGTGACCATGTAGAGATTCTTTCCGGCATATTTGAAGGCGTATCAACAGGATGCCCCATAGGCTTCCTGGTTAGAAATTCCAATCAGCACTCGTCTGATTATGATAATCTGCGCGATGTGTTCCGTCCCAGCCATGCCGATTTTACTTATTTCTCTAAATATGGCATACGCGACCATCGCGGGGGCGGCCGGTCTTCGGCGCGTGAAACCATTGCCCGCTGTGTCGGAGGAGCTTTTGCCAAAATGGTCTTGCATACTTTGGGCATTAAAGTGACAGCCTATACTTCGCAGGTAGGAAAGATTGCACTTGAAGGAGACTATCATTCCTATGACTTTGCAAATATTGAGAAAAATCCGGTGCGTTGTCCCGATTTGCAGAAAGCAGAAGAAATGGCACGGCTGATAGAGGCTGTGAAGGCTGAAGGAGACACCATCGGCGGTATTATTACAGGAGTGATTCAAGGTTGCCCGCCCGGGCTTGGCGAACCGGTGTTCGGCAAACTGCATGCGGCACTTGGCGCTGCGATGTTGGGCATCAATGCGGTGAAAGGGTTTGAATATGGAGAAGGATTTTCCGGTGTTGCTGCGCGGGGCAGTGAACAGAATGACATATTTGTTCCCGATGGAAAAGGCGGGATAACCACGGCTACCAATCATAGTGGGGGCATTCAGGGAGGTATATCTAACGGGCAGGATATTCTGTTTCGAGTTGCCTTCAAGCCCGTGGCAACTCTGCTCAAGGCGCAGCCGACAGTTGATGTTGCCGGACATGCAGTGGAGGTGACTGCGCGTGGTCGGCACGACCCTTGCGTACTGCCGCGTGCAGTACCTGTAGTTGAGGCCATGGCAGCCATGACAATATTGGATTATTACTTATTGGAAAGGTCTCGAAATGTTAAAAAATGAGTCAAATAGAAAAAAGATACATTTTTATTTGTTTTTTCATTTTTTCATTTCTATATTTGTGATACCAAGTTGTCGTGATGATAACGCCAAATAGTTTAGTTAAGTCTAGTTTAGTTTTTGTGTTGGTTAATGGGGACTCGTGGAGACGGTGTCCTCATTAATTTTATATATATATGGCTTTTCCTGGCCTGTTGTGCATAGTGGCTTATTGTAGCCGTTCGTTTTTGTTTCAGAAACTTAGCCATGTTTTCAGCAGGCCAACCTTTTCCCGACTGACAATGACGGGCTCCTTGCATTGAGGTACAATTTGGATGGCGTATCTGCCGTTGAAAAACGGCTCGATTTTTCTGACGCATTTGACGGAGAGCACGAACTGGCGGTTTACCCGGCAGAAACGGTCAGGATTCAGTTCCTTTTCCAGTTGATTGAGGCTGACATCCACAATGTGCTTGTCTCCTTTTGACGTAACGGCATATACGGTGCGGTCTTCCAGATAAAAATAGAATATGTCGTCTACTTCAATGGTGTAAAGGCGGTTGTTCAAGGATATGAGAAAGCGTGTCCTGTATTTCTTTTCTTGTCGTGCAATTGCTTTCAAAGTTTCATTCAAGTCAATTAATTCTGCGTATTCCTGCGGGTGGTGCTGGTATAGGCGTTCAAATTTGCATAGGGCTTCTTCCAGCCGTTCCCGGCAGACCGGTTTCAGCAGATAATCTATGCTGTTGGCTGAAAACGCTTGCAGTGCATAGTGGTCGTAGGCTGTGATAAAGATGATTACACTTTGCGGATTGGCTTCGTGGATTAGCCGGAACGAGTTTCCGTCTGATAAATGAATATCCAAGAAAATAAGGTCGGGGTGTTGGTTTTGGGACAGCCATTCGCCGGCCCCTTCGATGCTTCCCGGCAGAGTGAGTACTTCCCATTCCGGGCGGAGGTCGCTAAGCAGTTTTTGAAGCAGGCGTACTGCAGGATATTCGTCTTCGATGATGGCAGCGCGAACTTTAGTCATAATATAATGGAACTTTAACGATGAAACACTGGCGTTCTTGTGAAATGTGAAGCGGCCGTCCGCAAAGCAGCAGACAACGCTGCCTCAGGTTGCTGAGTCCCTTTCCGGAGGGTGGCGTGTCTTTTGCAAGGCAAATCGGATTTTTGACACATAAATATTGATTGTCTTCTTCTGTGTACATGAAGATGGTCATCGGATGATTCCGGTTGACGACATTGTGCTTGATGATGTTTTCTCCTAATAGCTGCAGTGTGAGTGGGGGGAGGTGTGCTTCGAGCGCGTCTTCTGGTATTTGATTATCTATCATGATGCAGTTACCCAATCTTACATTGTGCAGGTACATGTATGAGTCTAAAAAGGTAAGTTCGGCTTCCAAGGTAACAGTACGGCATTCCTGACATTCCAAAATATGGCGGTATACGTCCGCCAGATGTCGGGTGAACGAGATGGCGCCGTTGACATCGTATTGCATCTCGGAAATGAGAGTGTTCAGGCTGTTGAAAAGGAAATGGGGACTCAGTTGGTTTTGTAGTGCTTTGTATCTGAATTTTATTTCATTGTGCTCCAGTTCCTTATTCCGTTTATATAAACGTGCCAGGTTCCGGTAAAATTCAGCGACTTGTAAAAGACTGATGACCACTAGTTCTATGAGCCAGATGAGTATCAAGGCATAAATGCCGTTTGATTTCAGTTGAAGTGGAGACGGCATGCCCATCAGTGCTTTCGAGAATCCCCATAGCAAGTAATTGAAAAGGAAAATGAATACAGACGCTGTCAATAGAAATATGACGGCTTTTTTGCGTGACTGGAGAAAACTTTCGTGTCCTTTCTTGATTTGACGGTCAACATAGAGAATGCCGAATCCAAGGATGTTGTGGGCAAGTATGGCAGTGAGGACTGAGCGCAGGGTAAAAAGAGAGGGTTGTCTGTGACCTGTCACTTCGCCGAATTGTGACAGGAAAAAGAGTGAGATACAGCCCAAAGAGGAAAACAACAGAATCTTTTCAAAAAAATGGTGGGAAGCAATGGCCTTATTCATGTGTCATAATTAAATGTGGTAGTTGAGCAGAGACGAAGGAGAGCATGGGATTTTGTTGTCTTAATCTTGTCGTATCCATGATGCGGCGAACATGTTGATGTTTTGCTCATGGATGCAGTTTGCTCGGGATATGTTGGCAGGAATACATCAGACGCTGATATCAAAATTGTTCTGTTTCGGGTGCAAGAACATGTATTGCAAAGTTATTGTAAACTGACGGGGGCGACAAGCGTTTGCTGCATAAAATGGGATTAATAAGGGTTAAAGTGATTGTTTTGAGGGTGGAAAGGTTTTTGGCGGAGTGAATAAAAGGCATCTGCTCTTTCTCTGCGTTTTTGTTCTTGTGTGAATTTCATTGGCATGTTTTTCCCGATACCGGAGTCGTTCAGTCCGAAATCAAGAGAAGCACAATTGGCTACAGGTAATTGAATATATCAAAATGGGGTACAGATGCGAAAGGGGTACAAAAAAAGAGGATGCACTCCTCTCTTCTAAAGGTGTCGCACGCCGTCTTGAATGATTTTACGTGCATACACCCGCCCTTTTTAGGGCTACTACCTATTACCTAATAAACCAAACTTACCGTTGAACGGTTATAAAACAAACACAATATATCGGACATTCCGATACTCATCATATCTAAATCTTGTCTTCTTTCGTTTTTGTGTTCGTTGGGTGCTTCTGGAAAGGATACTTTGTTAAGTTCTGTTCCTGTATCCTCTGCAAATTTAGTAAAAATCTATCAGAAGAGATGATTATCTTGGTGTGCATGGATTCGATTTAGATATTTTTAATGCAATAATCGATGGATTGGTAACTGCTGATGCCATTTCTTTGTATGATTGGGGTAGAGAGGTGGTAGGGCGTTATGCCGGTTTTGTTTGCTGCGCTTTCAACAATGTGAACGGAGCCCTAATATAATTCATTCGTGTAAAAATAAAAAAGTTGGGATGTGATTTCATATATTCGGGAGAAAGTCGTACCTTTGTTCCAAATATTCAATATGAAGATAAAGGAAGTCGTTGCGGCCCTTGAAAGGTTCGCGCCTCTGCCGCTGCAGGAAGGGTATGATAATGCCGGCTTGCAGATTGGATTAACGGAGGCGGAAGCGTCAGGGGTCTTATTGTGTTTAGACGTTACCGAACCGATTATCCGGGAGGCAGAAGAAAAAGGTTGCAATCTGATTATTTCCCACCATCCTTTGCTTTTTCGCGGATTGAAATGTATTTCCGGGCGTACCTATACGGAGCGCTGCGTGCGACAGGCTGTCTTGAGTAACATTGCCATATGTTCAGAGCATACGAATCTGGATAATGCGTCGGGCGGTGTGAACTTCAAAATTGCACAGAAATTGCAGTTGCAAAACGTTCGCTTTCTGTTGCCGGCAGGCGAGGGCGGCAGTGGTATCATAGGCGAACTGCCTGAGCCGGTGGAGCCTTTGACCTTCTTGAATCGAGTGAAATCTGTTTTTGGCGTAGACTGCCTGATGCATAATGAGGGACCGAATGGATTGGTGCGCCGTGTAGCGCTTTGCGGAGGTGCCGGCGATTTTCTGTTGGAACAGGCCATTTTGGCCGAAGCCGATGTCTTTCTGACGGGAGAGATGGGCTACCATCATTATTTCGGACACGAAAACGATTTGTGGATAGGTGTGCTGGGGCATTATCAGAGTGAAAAATTTACCATCGAGTTGATGCAGGAAATTTTGACTGAATCGTTCCCCGATTTGCGAATCTTTCAAACGGAGATAGACACGAATCCCATCCATTACCTGAAATAAAAATAAGAAATAGAGAATCATCAAAATATTAACTACAGCATGGCAACAAAGAAAGAGGTTACGGAAATGTCCGTAGAAGAAAAGCTGAAGGCACTGTATCAGTTGCAGACAATGCTTTCCGAGATTGATAAAATCAAGACCTTGTGCGGTGAACTGCCAAATGAGGTGCAGGATCTTGAAGATGAAATCATTTGCTTGAAGCTTCGTGTGGAAAAGTATAATGGGGAAATCGAGAGCCTGAATGAGGACATTGCAGCCCGTTCCAACAAGATAGCAGAGGCACAAGCTGCCGTGGAGCGTTACAAGGAACAGCTGAATGACGTGAAGAATAACCGCGAATATGACATGCTCACCAAGGAAATTGAATTCCAGTCCTTGGAAATTGAACTCCAGAATAAGAAAATAGGTGAGGCTCGTCGGAACATTGAAGCCAAGCAGAATGAGATAGCCAACGTGTCGAAGACCATAGAGGAACGTCAGGCTGATTTTGAGTTGAAGAAATCGGAACTTGACGGTATCATTTCGGAAACCAAGGCCGAAGAAGAAAAACTTCGTGAAAAGGCCAAGGCGCTGGAACTGACTATCGAGCCGAGATTGCTGGCTGCATTCAAGCGTATTCGCAACAACTTGCGCAATGGTTTGGGCATTGTCTATGTGGAGCGCGATGCTTGCGGCGGATGTTTCAACAAGATTCCGCCTCAGCGCCAGTTGGATATCCGGATGCGTAAGAAAATCATTGTTTGCGAGTATTGCGGTCGCATCATGATTGACCCCGAACTGGCTGGTGTGGAACTTGAGAAGCCGGCTGAAGAAAAGCCCAAGCGCCGTTTGGCACGCCGGCAGGCTGTCAAGTAATCCGTGCGGATAAGAAATTAATGCCGACGTGAGGCATGATGATTTGACCGATGAACTGGGTACCCGTTGTAATAGCGGAAGTGGCCGGTCCATCGGTCTTTTTTTGTTAATGGAGTAAGAAAAATAAGCGTAAGAGACGGGTAAGCGTATGAAGTTGCAGTTTGTAGTGATAGGAAAGACTTTGGACAAACATCTGGATGCTCTGATACAGGAGTATGCCGGACGGGTGAAGCATTATCTTCCGTTTGAAATGGAAGTGATTCCGGAATTGAAAAACACGAAATCACTGTCGTTTGAGCAGCAGAAACAGCGGGAGGCGGAACTGTTGCAAAAAACTTTTCGTGAGGGAGACTATGTCGTTTTGTTGGATGAGAACGGGCGTGAATTTACTTCCGTGGAATTTGCCAACTATCTGCAGCAGAAACAGTCGGTTGCCGCCCGCCGGCTGGTCTTTGTCGTGGGTGGCCCTTATGGGTTTGCTCCGGAAATCTATGCGTTGGCCAAGGAAAAGATTTCCCTTTCGCGCATGACCTTTTCTCATCAGATGGTGCGTTTGTTTTTTGTAGAGCAGCTGTATCGCGGGCTGACGATTCTGCGCGGAGAACCCTATCACCATGAGTAGGTCCTGGCGTTGGTTGGTGTTGTTGTGGCTGCCTCTTTGGGCGTGGGGACAGGGGAATTCTTTCCGTGTCATGACCTATAATGTGGAGAATCTGTTTGACACCTGTCATGACTATGGATATGAGGACCAGGAGTTCCTTCCCGATGCTGTCCGGCAGTGGAACAGTGTGCGCTATTGGAAGAAACAGGGGGACTTGTCGCGCACGCTGATTGCTGCGGGAGGAGTTTCGCCGCTCGAACTGGTGGCGTTGGTGGAGGTGGAAAATGACTCTGTCATCAGCCATCTGTTGCGGCGCACCCGTTTGTACAGATTGGGTTACGAGTATGTCATGACAACCAGTCGCGACAGCCGTGGCATAGATGTGGCCTTGCTTTATCAGCCGGAGCGCTTCCGGCTGCTGGAGAAAAATATGATTCATATCTCTTTTGACGCACGCAGGGAGAAACCGACCAGAGACGTGTTGCATGTAGCCGGGCGTTTGCAGTGTGGCGATACGCTGGACGTGCTGGTCAATCATTGGCCGAGCCGGCGGGGCGGGAGCCGTGCTGCGGAGCACTACCGTTATCGTGCGGCCCGGCGGGTGAGGGCGTTTGCGGACAGCCTTGCGCAGTTGCGCCGTTGTCCTAAAATATTGCTGCTGGGGGATTTCAATGACGAATATTCCGACCGCAGCATTGCAGAAGGCTTGGGAGCAGTAGCTCCGGGAAGGCCTGGTGACTATGTTGTGCTGTCGGCCGGACTGAAGGCGCCAGGTGGCATTCAGGGCACTTATAAGTTTCGTGGAGAATGGAACCAGTTGGACCAGGTGATAGTGCACCGTTGCTTGCTGGAGGCACAGACGGGCTTGCGAACCACTGCCGGCGGATGCCGTATTTTAGCCTTCCCGTTTCTGCTGGAGCCGGACGAAGCGCGTGGCGGCTTTCTGCCTCGCAGGACTTTTCTGGGGCCGGTTTATAAAGGTGGCGTCAGTGACCATTTGCCCTTATTGCTCGAAATGGAGTGGTAATAAGGGCGTTCGCGCAGAGGATTTGACCGCATTCTCTTCGTTTTTGTTCGTGATTTCTGTGGTTTCGGAAATGTTGTTACAGTTCGCTATAGTCGGGAATGTCGGGAAGAAAATGCACAGAAAGGTCGGAATAGTCCAACTGGCAGCAATAATGGGCAAGTCCGTTGGAAACAATCAGGTAATCAGCACGGAATACGCTGTTGTAGGATGAAATCTGATTGAAAACCTTCTGTGTGATAGCCACTTCCGGCGCTTTATATTCAATGACCAGGCGGGGACGGCCTGCCTCGCGATGGTAGAGGACGGTGTCACATCGCCGCGTCACTCCGCATACGTTCAGCTTGACTTCGTTTGCCAATAGCGCTGCAGGATATCCTTTGTGCTCCACCAGAAAGTGGGTGAAATTCTGGCGCACCCATTCTTCGGGGGTGAGGGCAATAAATCTGCGGCGAAGAAAGTCGTAGATGTATTTTTTTCCGTCCTTTTGGGTGATGCGTACTTCGTATGTCGGTAGATTGAGTGAAATCATGGCGTGTGTGAAAATCTGTCGGGCATCTTTCGTATCCCGGGTGGGCAATGCCGTAACGCCCTGCATGCGGGTATACCGGTGCAACACGTTTACAGGCCAACAGAGATGCGAAGTGCGTTGGCTGTTCATTCCGGTGTGCGGAAGGTGCTGAAGGCTGAACTGGCGGTTGGGTTACCGCTCTGTTCCATTCAGCGGAACGTTTTTCCCCTTTTGCAAAGATACGCAAATCAACGGGTTTGTCAAAATGAAACGGTGGGGGCGTAGGCCCAAGTCTGGAAAGATGGTTTAGGCGCATGTGAAGATATGCAGGATTCATGGCTTCAATCTGCAGTCTGCCTGTTGCCTGTTTCCCTCTTTTCGGGTCCAGCGGCGAGGCGGTCAATCCGTTGTTGGTGAAGGTGTGGTATTTTCGAACCGGCCGATTTAAGGCGTGAAACGGGTTTGCCATTACCTGTTGATTCCCATGATTTTGTTTGTTATTATGCGGCAGGACCTGTTTTTAGGTGAATCGTGGTGGCTGGTTTTGATTTTATGACTATCTTTCACGTCAAAATCAGATATAGTAAAAACAGAAAATTATTGAAACAGATTATGAATGCTGATATAAAACTGTACGGAACCGTATTGGGCGCCGGTTTGGGTCTATGTCCGGCGCTTCATGCAGAGAGCCGGGACTCTGCGCCCAATCTGCTGGTGGTGATGGCCGATCAGTTCAGAGGAGATGCGTTGGGCTTCCGCGGAAAAGAAGCTGTCAGGACGCCAAATCTTGATGCCTTTTCCCGTGAAGCGGTTGTCTTTACTCAGGCTGTGAGTGGTTATCCCGTTTCGTCACCGGCCAGAGGCATGTTCCTTTCCGGAGCTTATCCCCATAGCAACGGAGTGATTACTAATTGTCAGTCGGAATCGGCAACGCAGAATGTGGAACTGAAGGAAAGCATGATTTGCTGGTCGGACGTCCTGAAATCGGAAGGTTATCAGATGGCATACATCGGAAAGTGGCATCTGGACAAGCCGGTGAAGCCCTATATTGACTGCTCCAACAACAGAGGCAGAATGGCTTGGAATGAATGGTGTCCGCCTGAGAGACGGCACGGGTTCGACTATTGGGTGGCATATGGAACCTATGACCAGCACTTGAGGCCGATGTATTGGGATGCCGACGGTGGGCGGCAGGATTTTTATTATGTAGACCAGTGGGGGCCGGAATATGAAGCCGACCTGGCCATTAAATACATAGAAAGCCGGAAAGGCTCCGGCCAGCCTTTTGCCATGATGGTTTCCATGAATCCGCCGCACACGGGGTATGAACTGGTGCCCGACAAGTACAAGGCTTTGTATAAAGGGCTGGATGTCGATTCTGTCATTGCCGGCATGCCGCATTTGAAAGATGTTGGCAGCAACTATGTCAAGCTGTTCAGAAGGAGTCTGGCCAATTATTATGCCTGCATATCGGGCGTGGACGAACAGTTCGGGCGTATTATCCAGGCTTTGAAGCGTAACGGACTGTTTGACAACACTATCGTAGTCTTTGTTTCTGACCATGGGGATTCCATGGGAATGCACGAGAATATAGGCAAGAACATCTTTTATGAGGAGGCAGTCAGAGTCCCGTTCCTCATTTCCTGGGGAAAGGAACTCGCTCCGCGCATGGACAACGACCTGCTGATTTCACTGGAGGATTTCTGTCCAACGGTGCTTTCGCTGATGGGATTGAAGGACAAGATTCCAGCCACCGTGCAGACCCGGGATTTGAGCAGACAGGTCAGGGGAAGCAGGAAGAAAATGCCCGACTATCAGTTGTATATGCGTTATAGCCGGGTGGATGAAACCGGAAAGCATCCTGATACGGGCCTTCGTGGCGTTCGTGATAAGAGGTACACCTACGCTGTGCGTTTCAAAGACGGGCAGATTACCGGAGAATATCTTTTCGACCGGCAGGCGGACCCTTATCAAATGAATAATATCGCCGAAAAGGAAGTTCAAAAGTCGCGCCGGTTGCGGAAGGTTCTTGTCAGCATGTTGTCGGAGGCCGGCGACCCCGCAGCTGTTGTCTTTAGTGAAAAATAAAAAGGGATTCCGTGCGCCGGTAGCGTTTCTTTCGTTGTTTCTTCGCCAATCGTATGGCGTTCTTGCGGAATATCGTAAAGGGAGCATGTCCCGAACGGGCGTGAAGTCCGAAATGTCCAAAAGGATATAGCGCTTTCTGTTGATGGCATTCCATGATTCTCCGCCGGAAGCCAGAAGTGTCAGGAAAAAGTAAAGCCGCCGCGTCGCCTTTTTGCTATGGCAGTGCGCTTTAACTCATGAAAAGGAGCGTATGGGCAGCCCGTTCAACAGGGAAAATTTAATGGGCGTGCAGCCCGCCGCAACAGTCAGTACTTTAGGAAAAACACTTAGTACTTTAGAAAATTCTCTTGGTACTTTTGTTTTTTCTAAAGTACTGACTGTTTTTTACCCCATCGAACCTTGATAATTTTATTGCCAACTTTTTAAGTACAATTACTGCCTATTGCTGCTTTTCAAAGAAGCCGTGTATCAATGTTACGAGAACTATTGACACACAACCTACGTTATTTTGAATTCGTCGAAGCCATGTTATTAAATAGCCTTTACTGGATAATCATTCTGGTTGTTTATACAGGTTTTTATCCTCCATTTTTATTCAACCTGCGACAGGTCTTTTTTTAATATCTGCTCAAATTGAGGTGCTAATGGGGTTACTATTGTGTCATCCATATTCCACTCAACTTGTGAGCTGTTTGATTTTGACTTCAATGCTTTTTTGTATTGTTTCATTTCGTCTTTTGTAATATATTTGTGTTCCAGAATATATAGTTCATCAAAGACTTCAATCATCTGTTCTTTGTGGTCTTTCTTGTGGCTAAAGAACAACTTTCTATAGTTCTTTCTGTTTATTAAATCCATATATGACAGATATTTTGGGTTGTAGATGTAATTTTCCGTCTGATAATAGTTTTCGAGACGTGTAGTATAGCCAAAAAGTGTTTTAGGTTTCTTTCCTTTAGTTGCAAGAATATCATATTCCACTCGTAATACTTTTTGTATCGTATCTATCCTTATTGCACCTCCAACCATCTCGTTTAACCGAAGTTGGCTGTCTATACTGTCAGCATTATATTTCCAGCCTTCTTTTTTCAATGTTTCCATTAAAGTGAGACCGTCCAGATTAGGTGTGTAAATGTATTTATCTACAAGGGTGTTTACTCTTTCCTTGTCTTTGTCTATTAAGGAGTCGTTCTGGAAGTTACGAATTTTTATAACAAGTTTTTCCGCATCTTTATGTTTGGTATCAATAAAGAAATCCAGGTATCCATCCCTGAAATATTTCATACAGGAATCATTCAATTGATAACTCCTGAAGTAGGTTTTGAGATGGATGTATTCTCTATTCTTCGCTGTAACTGTTGCAGCAGTCAACAGAAACTCAATGGGAGTTAGGTAAATTGGGGCATCTTTCTTAAAAAGAGAGGTTTTAATACTTTGGGGGGTATAGGCGATATGTTGAATAGTAACAGTCTCGTCGTTTAGGTGTTGAGGCAAGTTACCCTCTATGTCAGTTGTACCTACGACTGCTCCCTTGTTGTTTAAAATCTGTGCATAAGATATGCGTTGACCGGTAGTTTTGTCAAGCAAGACAGCCTGTCCTGAAACATTAATACTCCCAAAGAGTAATAAAAACAAAATGATAAAAATATTGATTTCCATGATATTAAAAAAAATAATGCATAATCTTACCGCAAAATCAACTAATATGGAAAATTCTACAATTTTGCGGCCACTTGCGGAGATGGCTCCGCTAATAATCGGTTCACATCGAGTTCCCACACGTATAGTTCCTTCTTTTCATTGAAGCAGGGAATATAGAAGTGTCCGTTTCTGAAGATGCGAAGGTCGGAGGTGTCTCCCCAGTTTTCTCTCGTATCCGGCCTGCAGGACAGGACACACCCCCCCCCAGTTCGTCTTCCGACAGACTGGTTTGGCGAACAATATTTCCGGCATCATCCAGCAGAAGAACGGTGGCGAGATCGGCCATGAACAGGCGATAGTCCTGATGCCGGCCGTGAAACTCCAGACGGAAGTTGTCGGGAACCTGCTGATAGTTGACATCATGCTTTTGGTATTCCCCCGTTTTATAGATGATTTCCTGGAGCAGTTGCTGACGGAAATCGTATGTGCGGCTGATGCTCATGCCATTGTCGATGATATATTGCAGCGTGAAGGACTGGCGGTTACTCCAGCAGCTCCAGAAGCGGGGAGCTGCTTTCAGCGGGAACGTTTCAACCGACCCTTTATTGTTTTTGTGTACCCGGTACATTTTGTGATTTTCACGATGAATCAGATAGAGGGAGTCGCCGACCAGACGGAAGGTCACCATGCCGGACAACTGGCAACCCAATGAACGGCGGTAGGCCAGTCGGCCGTGTTGAAAACAGGTTACCGACAGCGGGTCGCCGCCTAAGAAATAGAAAGTTCCCTTGCCGTCCGTCTCAAAACCGGATACGATGAGTTCGTTGGTCTTGGAGTTGTAGATGCAGGTTACGGAATCCTGAGCATGATGAAAGGAGAAGGAATGCTTCTTCCACAGCTGGCCGAACATATTGGCGGGGCAGAGGGATAGGCATATAAGAAGGCTGAGAGTCCCCGTTAAGAGTGGCATTGTGCGTTTCATGGTGTAATTGTTTAAAGGTTTGCATTTGGTGGGGGATGAGGCTGGGATGGAGCAATATCTGCATCGTAGTTACCCTGCTTGGGTATGCAGCAAATGTATTGAAAAAAACTGATATTTTGCGGAAAATTGCTATTTTTGAAGGAAAAATCAAGGGAGAAGAGGAAGATAAGGCGTTTTTCCAAACATTTAGGTTGGGGGCTGGACTTTTTCATCGGTGTCTTTGCAGGTCTTATCTGTAACTGGATTCTGCAAATGGCTATGGATGAGTGTCGATAACTTACTGTTTGTTTTTTTACTGGGAGTTGCTTCTTATTCTCTTTTGTCTTTTGCTAGTAGGGAGGAGCGGAATAGGAGAACGACAAATAAGGTATTAATGGTATTACTTCCGTTTTACAAGGATATTCCTTAGAAATTCCGTACATCTGTAATAAAATTATTATCTCCCCATGTAGAATATTGGGGGATATTACCCAATTTTGAGATAACGGTTTTGTAACGATACCATCTGCTGTGTTCTGCTTTGAATTACTTACAAGTAACTCATTATGAATGTAAATATACCCTTTTTATGAGAGACCCAATAAAATTGTGTACCTTTGGGGTGGAAATATTATTGATAGGTATGAATAGAATAAAAGGGGCTTTGGATGTAAAAGGAAAGAGTCAAACCGAATTGGTAAACAGACTTGCTAAAAGTTTCAATAAGCCAATTTCTATGTTGCGAATAAAAGTTAACCTTCTATTTCTATCCTATATAAAATTGCCGAATTTTTGAATTTTGAAGTAAAAGATTTACTTGCGACTAACCGTATAAAAAATAATTACTTATGGCAAAAGAGGAAACCAAGCATAATGATATTTATTCGGAAAAAGTATTTCGAGATTATGGATATTTTGATAATAAGAATAATGATAAAATCATTTGTTTAAATGTAAGCAAGACTTATTTTCAGTGTGAAAGACCTAATTTATATGAGTGTGTAAGGAAATATTGGCGACTATGTGGCAAAAGGGCCCAAAATGCAGATTTTGTATTTGCCATATGCTCTGGATATATCGTCGGAGTTTTCAAACCAACACGATGGTACTTAACGACTTCTAAAGAATATGAAGGTCGCTGGGAGTTTGAAGGAGAAGAAATCCATGATTCTCCTTTCGTAAATATGAGTATTTCTCATTTGACTGTCAAAAGGCAAAACCCTGTAATGTATCTAAATATGTAATATTACTATGGCATTGAGTCCTAATTTAATTATATATCAAGAAAATGGTTTGTATGGTGCAAAGAATAAAGAGGGTATTATTATTATTCACGCACAATACAAAGAAATGCAGCCATTTAGTTGTGGCTTATCATTAGTTAGGAGTATGGATTATCTATACTCATACATTAACATAAGAAATGAGCATATAATTCCTTTCGGTATGTATTCTTGGTGTGACCCACAATTTACCTGCGGTTTTGCTCGGGTATTGCGTCAAAAGGGAGAGCAAAAAAATGGGGAATAATAGATACGATTGGAAATATTGTAGTTCCTCTGAAATATGATATGATTTGGACATTGAAAGAAGAATATCTGTTCTCTGCTAAAGCGTTAATTGACAATAAAGAAGAAAAACTAAATCTTCACCAATTAGCAAATAAAACTGTTTTTGATGGATTAAATTATATTTGTACTTATTCAGTAGAAGCATTCAAGCAATTAATGAATTGTAATAAGTTGTACATCAGGAAACAACTAAACACAAATCAACTCATATTCACATATGGTTGCAATATAGGATTTATTGCAGGCAATAAAATTAAACCCGAAGAACCTGTTGTCTCCATTGTTGCAAACAGCTACGGAAAGATTTTTCCTTTACTTATGGAAAAATCTGATATAGGAAAGCCTACATTACCCACTGCTAAAATAATGCCCCAAAAAGCAAGGGCACTTAAAAGGAGCAGTTCAAAAACCTCATTTGGGGGGTATGAAGTCGAGTGTATGAATGACAATGGGAGTGACCCTTATGGAGATGAACGAGCCTATTATGATGGTTGGAGCAGAGAAGATGTTGAAAGTGGGTTAGCTGATGCCTTTGAAAGCGATTGGGATACAAGATGGAATATTGATTAAGAAAGGGCATTTTAAGAGTGAAATACTATTAATAATTGCAGTTTTTTAAATTGTTTAATGACATTAAGCCTAATTCAGATAATCATCAAGTAGAAGAGAAAGAACAAGAGATTGAAGATATGGAGTAGAGGTATGGAGAAATAACTGAGTTGTATCGTATAGTGAAACATCTTAAAGAGCTGTTGAGAAATATAAAGAAGCAGATAAGTAATATAGCATTTTCAAGGAGGTAAATTAAACTGTGTCAGCAAAGAATAAATGTTAACTTTGCCGACACAGTTTAATTTACATCCTCAGGTTTTTTCAAACTTTTTCCGTAAGTTTGCAATACCTATTCATCGCATCGTTTGGATGAATACCCATAATGTAACGTTAAAACGAAGGTTTATGAAGACAAAAGAGGAAATCGTAGGGAATTGGCTGAAACGTTATACCAAAATGCCGCTGGAGAATTTTGGCAAGCATATCCTGCTGACCAACTTCAACAACTATGTGGACATATTCTGCGAGCAGATGGGTGTGGCCCCCGTTGGCTTTGATGCGAATATGCGGGCCGTGACGGCCGACGGCATCACCATGATTAATTTTGGTATTGGAAGTCCGAATGCTGCGTTGATTATGGATTTGTTGAGCAGCATTAAGCCCAATGCCTGTCTTTTCCTGGGAAAATGTGGCGGAATATCGGACAAGACGCACTTGGGCGATTACATTCTGCCATTGGCCGGGATACGTGGCGAAGGAACGTCGAACGACTATTTTCCGCCGGAAGTGCCGGCATTGCCGGCCTTTATGTTGCAGCGTGCGGTTTCGACGGCTATGCGCGACAACGGACAGGATTATTGGACGGGGACGGTCTATACGACCAACCGCCGTGTTTGGGAACACGACGAGCGCTTTAAGAATTATCTGCGCACAACGCGTTCCATGGCCGTAGATATGGAGACGGCAACGCTGTTTTCCTGCGGATTCTATAATCATATCCCGACCGGCGCCTTGCTGCTGGTTTCGGATAATCCGATGGTGCCGGAAGGTATCAAAACCGAAGAAAGTGACAATCGGGTGACGCAGAACTTCGCATCGATGCACGTCAGAATTGGTGTGGAAGCCATGAAACTGACGATTGGTGACAGGAAAACGGTGCGCCACCTGAAATATGACTGGTAGCCCGCTTCCTCTAGTGGATTTGAGGAGCAGGAATGGAAATCGGGAAGTGCAGAAGTGTGCATGCTCCTGAAGATGAAAGTAGAGGTGGAACGGTAACATTTGAAGAAATAAGTATGCCTGGAGTTGCAACGAAAAAGAATTTGGGAACTACATACGAGGACATTGTGCGTGATGTACGGGCCGGGAATATCCGGCCTGTGTATTATCTGATGGGGGAGGAAAGCTACTATATAGATCGGGTGGCAGACTATCTGGTGGATGCGGTCTTGAAGCCGGAGGAGCGTGACTTCAATCTGATAACGCTTTTTGGTGCCGATACGGATATTGCCACGGTCATTAATTCGGCTAAAGGCTATCCCATGGGAGCGGCCCGGTTGGTGGTCTGTGTGAAAGAGGCGCAGAATCTTCGGGACATTGATCGCCTGGAGTACTATCTCAAACAGGTGCAACCCTCAACGGTGCTCATCTTCTGCCACAAGAACGGGGCATTGGACCGTCGCAAGAAAATAGCGGCGCTGATTGAAAAGACAGGGGTGCTCTTTGAGTCGAAGAAACTTCGCGAGACCCAGTTGCCGTCCTTTATTTCCGGCTATCTTAAGCGCAAGAAACTGGCCATTGATCCGGTGGCGGCGGCGATGATGGCTGAACACGTGGGAAGTGATTTGAACCGTATGGCTGGCGAACTGGATAAACTCTGTATTGCCATGCCCGAAGGTTCGAATATCGTGACGCCGGCCTTGGTGGAACGCCATGTCGGTATCAGCCGCGAATTCAGTATTTTCGAGCTGCAGGATGCTTTGGTGCAAAAAGACTTGGAGAAGGTCAACAAAATTGCGAATTATTATGACAAAAATCCGAAGCAGTATCCTGCTTTCAAAGTGTTGCCGGTCCTGTTTAAGTTCTTTTCTAATCTGATGCTTTCCTATTATGCGCCGGATAAATCTGAGCAGGGGATGGCTGCATGGTTGGGCATGTCGGACTGGCAGGTGCGTAAGAATGTTATGCCTGCCATGCAGAAATATACCGGTGTGAAAGTAATGAAAATCATTTCGGAAATCAGGAGAACGGATGCCCGCTTGAAGGGAGTGGGAGGTTCGGGCGCAGAGCCCGGGGAACTGATGAAGGAACTGTTCTTCTTTATATTGCACTGATTTTTAGTCGTTCGATGTGTCTCTGTCACAGAGATTGTATGGTAGAGACAGGGTGTTAAGTTTGTCAAACATATAAGGTGAGAGACTTATAAGAATATATGATTTTGTCAAGAAAGAATCACTCGCAGGAAGGGTGGTTCTTTCTTTTTTTATAGGCCGGATATTATTTCAGTGAGTTGTATTAGTAATGGTGCATCTCCCTTAGAATATGCTTTGGATGTTACTTAATATGCACAATTTGTTGTTTTATAGTTGATTGTATGTTTCTTGGGGATACGGAACGTGCTATGGCGTTTCCGTGCTTTTTCGTAAAATAAGGATGAAATCGGTGTTCTCTCGTGCAGAAGGTATGGAAGCAGGTTGTCGTGTGAGAATTGCCTGATTGATTTGTGTTCGTAAGAAATGTTTGATAAACGGCTTAAGGAGGGGGGCGTAAAAAAGGGGGTGGAGCTTTCTGTCGGTCTGTTTATAAGGAAATGAGGCGATCGGTAATAAATAAGTGAGGTGTCCTGTTGGATTTTTTTGTGAGGTGGATGGGTGCTGATGTTTCAGGGGGAATATTAGCAGATTGCTTTCGAATACTATGATGGAGTTGGTGGTGGAGTTGTGAATTTTGGAGAGGGATTTCGGATGAAAGAATTTTTCGGTTGCTTTGGGGTGGAGGTTGTTTTTTGTTCAGACGGTTCCTGACAGCTGTCGGGGAGTGAGTAAATGGGAAAATGAGTAGATTGATTTTTTGTGAAAAATGTGTTCCGGATTTTATTGTTTTCTTTTTTCTATGGCGTGACTTTTCCTCTTAAATGTATTTCTTGAAAATTGTAAAAAACTATTATGTATATTTCGCAGTCCTCGGTGTTGAAATTTGTACTTAGATAGAGTGATAAATGATGTCAAGATGAGGATGGCCAGGTATACCTTTGGATGGTATGCGGAATTTATGTGGATGTATGGGGATTATTTGTGAGGCGACAGGATATAAATCATATGGACTAACTTGCGCTTACGGAGGAGGTCAGAAGGCAGGGGCGATTGCATAGGGGATGCGCAAAATTAAAGGCTGCTTTTTGAGGGATACGGAGGGATCATGATGAAGAGAGAAGGAGGGGATGAAGAAATGAAGTAAGAAAAGGGGTACAGAATGCTGTAAGATTTCCAGAGATTGTGAAGTTGGAGGCAAGGGTAGGATTGCTGTGCATGTTTGGTAGGATATGGCGATATAGGAGGGAGATGTAATCGTGGCTAAATATATTTTGGCGATGGTGACTACATAATGTAAATTGGCATAATAAGAATGGATTTTTGAACCTAATGTTGATGGGTTTTGGAAAGAAAAGACTAGCTTACGGCTTTAAAAAGGGGAAAAATGTGGTTTTAGACGATTTTTCTGTAGATTTTTCTCGTTTTGTAAAAAGTAGCATTACTTTCAGAAAATCAGATGTTTAATAAAAAATAAACCTTCTGAGAATCGTGCAGACATTTTGGGCAGGATTGTGGCTTGAAAACGAAGAGAACGGTGTGTTTTATGGTGGGTTCGACCGTAGGTAAGATGTATTTAACAAAAAAATACATATTGTTCTGTGAATTTTAATATGTAATTGCAAATCAAACAATATGACAAAAAGGTGTATTTGTAGCTAGATTATATATTTATATTTATGTATGTATATCCAAATTTGGGATAGGTTTTTGTAAATTTGTTTACATAAATCTAAATGAATGATGATTCATTTTTATATAAAGTTATATAATGGATAGATAATCAGACTATTTTAATGTTATATTAAATGGAAAATTTGCTATAATTAAAAAATAGACATTATAATGTACATAATTTATCTGGTTTTCATAATTATTTACTTTGTAAATATCTATAAATCAAAGTTTTTGTTTTATTTGTTCTTGTATTTTATATGGAATGTTTCGATGTCTAACTTTGTTTTTGTAAATTCTGTCTCGATTTTCTAAAGTGGTTTACATCTGTATTGTTTGTATTGGTAAATTTTGTACATCTATTTATTTAAACCATAGTTTGTTTTTGTAAAATATATATTGTATTTTTGTATAGCCAATTTATGGATATTGAAAATTCAGGAATCTGTAAGAAATTGTATGCCGTACAAGAATATTGCACACTTTCTTGCTAGTTTTTGCTTGGCGATGTCGGGAATATAGACAGAGTTGCTTTTATGTGATGACATTCCTGGTGGGAGCCTTGTTGGGGAGTGTTGCTAAGTTTACGAAAGAGGAGGCTGATGGGTGAATTTGTGCAAAACATTTTTTCCTACGGACCGTCTATATATTATTATATGTGTCCACGATTTTGTGGAAATGAACGGAGAGGTTTTGTGTGGGTTAAGTCAGCAGCCAACCTATTTCCGGAAAATGTAGTTTGAAGCTGAGGCTTCCAGACTGGGGAAAATCTGCGGAGGGATGGTGAAGGATTTTTCAGGGTTGCTGTTTGGTTTTCCGCGCATTTGATGCGCCTCGGATTTTATGCGTGGTACGAATTTGAGAGGAGAAAATGAGCGTGCATAAATGGAATGTGGTAGATCATTTCTTAGGAGGCTTGTCGGAGGTCCCCGTCTGATTTTGGGGAGAACAATGTTGCTGAATTGGACACACAAGTGACTGGAATTATTTTCTGATGACAACTTATTCGAGGTGGTCTTGGGTAAAAGAGTTACTTTAGGTTGTTGGATAAAAATTGTAAAATATGAATATATACACAATGTCGCGGATGCAAGGTGAGGATGAGTTTGGGAGACCGCTTGGAAAATTCAGCAGATCTCCTGGAGAGGATTCTTATGTCGGAGCGATTGATGCAGGCATGTAGGTGTCGTGATGCAGGCATGTAGGTGTCGTGATGCTGGCATGTAGGTGTCGTGATGCGGGCATGTAGGTGTTGTGTGTAATGCAGACATGTAAGCGAGGCGTTGGAGTGTGTGGCCACGAGATGGCAAAAAGAAATGTATGATTTAAGTATTAGATACAAAAATATGAAGGACCGGATTAAGAAAATATTGGAGTGGACCAATATGTCGCAGCAGGATTTTGCGAACCGTTTAGGTATTTCGCCAGCTTCGTTGTCCAGTATTTTTACTGGCCGAACGAATCCGACCAATAATCATGTACAGGCAATTCACAAAGTTTTCCCTGAAATTGACATCAACTGGTTGTTGTTTGGTGAAGGGCAGATGTTGGGAAATGAGGGGACGGGGCTGTCTAGTATGGAGCCGGGGCTTGCAGAACCATCGGGCGAAGAGGGCAAAGGCGTTGCTCAATCAGTCTCTGTTGCGTCTGTACTGCCTTTGGCCGATGCAGGAATGATTCCCCCGTCCAATACGGGTTCCTCTTATTCGATGGGGAATATATATCATGAGAGTCCTCAATCTCGTTTTGGAGGAAACCGGTATGGAGAAAATGCGAAAAATTTTGACAAGAGGGAACGGAAAATAAAAGAGATTCGAGTGTTTTTTGATGATGGAACCTATGAATCTTTTGTACCTTCCGGGAAGTAGGGTAAGAAGGGGAGAAGAAGCGTTGTCATGATAAGTAAGTTTGCTGTTCACGATGGGTAGGTTTGCTGTTGTCGTGCCGGAATCTTGTGTTGGTTGGTATGGTGTCGTTTGTCGTTTTTTATTCGATATCCGATGTCCGCCTGCTGTTTATTTGTGACGATTGGAGCCGTATTGAGCCTAGCCGTCGAAGAGCGGTTCTTCGGGACGGTGGTGGATAGATGTGGTAGCAAGAGAAGGCATTTGCGGTAAAGATAATCTCATTTGGGCTTGTTACCCATAGTAAACTTGTTGAGAAGAACAGAAGGAGAACGTGTGATGTTGGTCGGGCCGGCTATCGAATGCTTATTGCGCACAGTGACCACCTGAGTATTGTGTTTACTCCCATCGTGCGTTATGCTTGTTGCCGTCATGCATTGTATGAAGTAGGGTTGTTTTTCTGTTTGATTATCGGTAGCTTCACGGATAATATCGTATCTTTGTGACAGGATGGTAGGGGTCATGTGAAAATCGGAAATCTGTTGCGTCCGTTTTTCTGTGCTTTAGCAGATGAAAATATCTCCAGGTGGGACTTTTCTGAGAAAGTCTGACATTTTCCTGTGAGGAAAAACATCCGCCGGCGAAGGGCTTTTTGGTCTTTCGGAGGATTCCTGCAGGAGGGTTTGTCGCTTTTGCCATCGTTGACGAGGGTGGCGTTGCTTGTGTGCAGGCTACTGGGAATTGGTCTGTTTTTACAGGATAAAAAGAGTAAGGAAGAATTTTTCCCGGAGGTGATTCCCTCGTCTTTGAGTCAAGTAGTTTTTTTATCGTTATGCTGAAAACACTTCTTTTCGTCGGGTCTGGTAGTTTCATCGGTGGTGTTGCCAGATATTTGCTGTCCAGGTTTGTGCAGGGGCATGTGGCCTCTGGATTTCCCTGGGGTACTTTTGGGGTTAATGTCGTCGGTTGTCTGACCATTGGGTTGCTTTACGGGCTTTTTGAAAGGGGCAATCTGATGAACAGTGATTTAAGATTGTTCCTGACCGTCGGCTTTTGTGGGGGATTTACCACCTTTTCAACGTTCCTGCATGAGAATTATGCATTGTTGGAGGAGCACAATTTCTTTCATTTTGCCGCATACACTTTCTCCAGTCTTTTTGTAGGCTGGCTGGCTGTATATTTAGGTCATACGATAATCAAATGGATATGAAACGTTACAAGATGTTGCGCATATATGCCAGTTCTACTGACCGTGTGAAGCATACTTCCCTGCATGAAACTTTGGCATTTGCTGCCCGCCGTTACGGTATGGCCGGTGTTACGGTCTACAAGGGCATGATGGGGTATGGTGCCAGTAGCGAGATTTTTTCGAATAAGTTTTGGGAATTATCGGATAAGGTGCCTGTAGTTATTGAGCTGATTGACGAAGCTGAAAAGATTGAGCACTTTTTCCAACGTATCCGTCCCTGGTTAGAGCAGTTGCCGAAGGGATGTCTGGCGGTGACTACGGACGTGGAGGTGTTGTTGCAGCAGCGTGGGCGTAAATCCGAGGAGGAAGAGGCGGATTGAGCACTTCCGCTTTTTCTTCTGCGAAGCCTTCCGTCTTTTCCGGATTTCCTCCGGCAGGGGGGGAGTGGGGCGATGGTGGAGGAAGCGGAGGCAATGGGGCCGAATCTGACGGGATGTTGTGGAGGCATCCGCTACCGTGGTCGCAGATGATATGGCTTGAGTCGTGTGCACAAGGATGTTTTGCTCGGGATGAAGAGTATTGCGGCTTTTTCGGAGGTATGGAAAGGCGTTGCAGGTAAAAAAGTGAAAGAAAAGACCGGATGAAGGAACTGAAACCCTACGAGGCTCTGCTGGACACCTATCCGTTGTTGCGGTTATTGTTACCGTTGATAGTCGGTATCATTGCCGGCGATTGCTGTGGTGGATTGTCGGCGGATTGGGCGTGCTTCTTGTCGGGCGTGCCTCTGTTGTGTGGCGTCCTCATGCTGGTTGTCCGTGCATGGCCCGCGCGCCACGACCGTAAGTCCTGGCCGTTTCTTTTACTGCTGAATGTGGGGGTAATGGCAGTCGGGATGCTGTTGCAGACTACGGCTGCCGGAAAGGTACATTTCCAATGGCCGTCAGGGGTGCGGTATTTTCGGGCGATGGTGGCAGATGCCCCCAAGGAAAAGGAAAAGATATGGTCGCTGAAGGCGCAGGTGCTGGAGGGGCCCGGGAGCGGACGTTTCATACAGGTAGGACTGATGAAGTGGGATTCCTTGTCTTCCCGGTCCGGCCAGTCGACGTATGGGGACGAGCAAGTGCGTTTGCAGCCGGGTGATGTCTTATGGTTGCACACGGAAGTGCGTACGCCGGTGAACATTGGAAATCCTGGCGATTTTGATTATGCCTCGTGGTTGAGGCGGCAAGGGGTTTCGGGCACCGCCTTTTGCTTTGCCGGTCATTGGCTGAGGTCCGATGCGCCGTTTCCTCATCTTCCTTTGTCTGTCCGTGCCCTGCGTTGGCGCGATGCCTTGGTGCGGCAATATGCAGCTTATTTCGAGGGGCGCACGCTTGCGGTTCTTTCTGCCATGACGTTGGGCGACAAAACGAGGCTGGACACGTCGACGCGTGAGATGTATTCACATACCGGTGTCAGTCATATCCTGGCGCTCTCCGGTCTGCATCTTTCCATCCTGTTCGGATTTTTCCAGCTGGGGGTCATGCGTTTTATTCGCCGTCGGTGGGTGGCGGTGACGGCCAGTGTGCTCGGCTTGTCGGGCGTATGGCTGTTTGTGCTGCTGGCGGGTATGCCGTTGTCTTTGGTGCGTGCTGCCGTGATGTATAGTGTCATGCTGTTGGCAACGTGTGTGCGTCGCGATTATCTTTCGGTCAACAGCCTGGCTTTGGCGGCTCTGGTGTTGTTGCTCTTTTCTCCCCAGTCACTTTTCGATGTCGGTTTTCAGTTGTCCTGTCTTTCGGTATTGGCCATTGTGCTGTTTGCGCGTAGTGTGCCCCGTCCGGCATTTATGGGCCGCTGGCGGCTGACGCGGTGGCTGGCCGATGGCTTTTCCGTCACGTTGTGTGCGCAATTGGCCACGGCCCCCTTGGTGGCATACTATTTCCATACATTTCCCGTCTATGGCTTTTTGGCCAATTTTATAGCCATCCCCTTTGCCTATGGCATATTGTTGCTTTCGCTTGTCTTTTTTGTTTTTCCTTTCTTGCGTGAAGGGGTAGCCGTTGCCGTTGAGGCGGCCATGAGGGTTATGGATGTGTCCCTCGCCGCCCTGTCGTCGTGGCCGGGCGCGGTGATTGAGTGGTGGCCGGCGCCGCTTACGGTAGGGTTGGTCTATGGGGTTTTGATTTTTTCGGTAGCCTATTTGCTTCGTCGTACCGCTTTTCGCCTGTATGCCGTTGCCGGCTTTCTGGCTGCTGTGGCGGGGATGGAACTGTGGAGCCGGCATACGGCCTTCCCCGGTCCTCGGTTGGTGTTTTATCATTCTCGTGCGGTTCCTGTGGTGCATGCCATGCTTTCCCCGCAGATGACATATTTGTGGACACCTTCTCCTCAGCTGGCCGGGCCGGCGCTCAAGGGAGTGGAGCGTAACTACTGGAAACCGTTGGGGCTTTCTGCCCCTCAATGGCTGCCCGATACGGTGCGGATGCCGGCAGTGGTTTGTCGCGGGGATTTGTTTTCGTTTTGTGGGCGGCGCGTAGCGTTGGTACATGGGCGGATGCCCCGTTGGAAACCGGATTCCCCGTTGAAGGTGGACTATCTGATGCTGTCGCGTGGCAGTCGCAGCGGATTGGAGGATATCTTGAAATTTTATTGTCCGGCCCGATTGATTCTGGATGCCACGTTGACGGATTTTTACCGGAGCAAATATCTGCGGGAAGCTGCCGGATTTCATTTGCCGGTTCACGATATGGCCCGTGAGGGCGCCTTGTGTGTGGCCCTCTGAAAAAGGCTTGCCGATGTCGCAACTTGATTGTTCCGCATACGCCGGATTTCTGAAAAAACACTTAGTACTTTCGTAAAAACAGTCAGTACTTTCGTAAAAACTCTTGGTACTTCTGTAAAAACAGTCAGTACTTTCGTGGAAAACACCCTTATGGCAGTGAGAAGGCGGTCTGTCCTAAAGGTACCGAAGATATATGCCGGAGGCATGGCGGACCGCAATTCCCGCATGGAAAAAGGGCTGTTTTCTTTATTTTTTCCTACCGGCTGTTGAACCTTTTCCCCTTTGGCGTGTATGCAGAACTGTCCGACAGCAAGCGCTTCGACTGTGTGACAGTATGGTAAAATTAGAAAACAGGAACAATGAATAAGAGAAAATGGATTTTGGCTGCGGGGCTGGTAATGACTTTGGGACTGTGCGCCCAGCAGCCCATGCCGGAGGACGTGCCGGCCATGGTGGTTGAGCAGAAAAGTGAAGAATGGTATCGCCGGCAGGAAACCGGCTGGCGGGAGGTGGCGAGGCGCGAGCCGCATAATGAGCGGGCGTGGAAAAACCTGTTTGCGGCTTCGCGATATGGCTGGCAGAAAAACGGTGCGGAGGCTGACGAGCGGTTGCAAGGCATTCTTGAGGAAATGGAGCGCGCCATTCCCGGCAGCTACGTCTATCATTTTTGCAGGTATCGGGCAAAAATGCAGGCCGAAGATATGGAGAAAGCCTACCGGATGATGCCGGACAGTGCGGGGATGGATTATGACACGTTTCTGGCTTATTTCTGGATGACAGGGCAGAAGGAACGCATCCGTGAGGTGGCGAAGCGCTACTACTCTCAGCGCGTGATGCCTTCAGCTCTCTTGCGCTATAACTATAACGAATTGCAGTGTATGCCCAAAGGGGCGCTTTATTTCGGAAACGGCGATGCGGTGTTGCTGCCCAAACTGTTGCTGCAATACGGGATGGAAGAGCATCAGGACAAAATGATTGTCTGCCTCTCTTTTCTGTGGATGCCGGAATATTATGAGCAGGTGTGTCGCGACTTGGGTATACCGGTTCGGAAATTCTCCGAGAGCGACTATAAGGACCGTTCTGAATGGCAACAACATTATCTGAAGGATGTCGTCAGCTATATCATTCAGGCGGCAGGCCGTCCGTCCTATATCAGCCCGGTTTCTATGTTGGCAGGACTGGAAGACCTGAGCGGGAATCTTTACAGCGAGGGACTGGTGTTGCGCTACAGTGAGCAGCCTTATGACAATTATGCGCCGATGCGGAAGAATGTGGAGCAGCGGCTGCGGCTGGACTATTTGCTGGAACCGGCTTTTCTTCCCGAACCCGAATGGCAGAGCGTGAAGGCATTGCAGGTCAATTATCTGGTGTTGCTGGCGCCGCTGGTGGAGAAATATCGGGAGTGGGGCGACGTTGGCCGTTCCGAATGGTTGTCGGCCTTGCTGAAAGAACTGGTGGACAGATGGGGGGATGAAATCGCTTCGCGCGAAGAATATCGTCAATATATCCGCAAATATCTTCGGTGATGGTTTTTGCTCTTCATTCTCGCCTGAAGGCATGTAGCGACAGTGAGGTGATGGCACGCGTCGGCAAGGGGGACGAGCGGGCGTTTGCTGAACTTTACCGTCGCTATGCCCGCAGTCTGCAAGGTTTCTTTTATCGTATGTTGTGGGGCGACGAAGAACTGGCGGCCGATTTTCAGCAGGACCTGTTTCTTCGGGTTTGGACGGCCCGGTCGTCTTATAATGGAAAGGAAACGGTGCGGGCCTGGCTTTTCACCATGGCCTATAATCTGTGTCGCAATGAATATCGCCACCGGGAGGTGCAGGATAATTATGTGTGGCAGGTGCAGCCCGAGGATTTTGTGCAGGTGGACCAGCCCGAACTGCAGATGGACGCTTCTGCTTTCGACCGTGCTTTGGCCGAGGTGTTGGCCGGGCTTCCCCGCGAGCCGCGATTGCTGTTCGCCTTGCGCTATGAGGAAGAACTGACTCTTGAGGAAATTGCCGGTCTTCTGCAACTGCCGGTCGGCACGGTCAAGTCGCGTTGCCATTATCTATTGTCTTATTTGAAAAAGGAACTGAAAGCTTATGAAAACGTTTGAAGAACAGATAAAGGCGTCTGCGCAGCGTTTGCGCAGTCGCGACAACTATCGTCTGCCGGTGCGGCCGCTTTCCCGTCGCCGGCCCTATTGGGGCTGGGTGGTTTCGCCAGCCGCTGCTGTTGCCGGATTGGTGTTGGGGTGGATGCTTCCTCGCCAGCCGCAGCTGCCGTCGGGCGGAATGGTGGCTGTCGCTTTGCATGACACGGTGGCCAAGGCCGTTGAGGAGCATCGGCCGGACACATTCCTGCATGAGGGAAGCCAGGGCCTCGTTCGTGCCTCAGTGGCGGAAAAGCGAGTGGAGCGGAAAGAGAAGGTGCTGCATTCGTCGGGGCGTAACGTGGAGTGCGATGGGGTTGATTATGCTTTGCTGGTGAGTTTCTGAAAAGGAGGCGGTGCCGGAGGAGGCATTGGAGTGTGCCGGTGCCGGCAGGTGTCTTGAAAAAAAAGAGCGGCGGTGAGGATTTTTTCACTGCCGCTCTTGTGTGTACAACCGCTCTGCCCGCGCGTTGCAGGTGCGGGAGCATTTTTCTCAAAGGGCTGCAATCAGCCGGTCTACGTTTTCGGTGCGTGTGGCCCAGCTGGTGCAGATGCGGACAGCTGTGTGACGGTCGTCCATCCGCTGCCAGAAGGTGAAGAGGAAGTCTTGGCTCAGCCGTTCCAGCAGTTCATTCGGAAGAATGGGAAATTGCTGGTTCGTGTCGCTTTCCATGAAGAAGCCATAGCCCTTTTCACGTATGGCGTCGCGGATGCGAAGGGCCTGGGTGACGGCGTGGCGGGAGATGTCGAAATAAAGATTGTCGTGAAAAAGCGTGGCAAACTGGATGCCGAGCAGGCGTCCTTTGGCCAGAAGAGCGCCATGCTGCTTGACGCTGTAACGGAAGTTGTGTTGTAGCTCGGGCGATGTGATGACAACGGCCTCGCCGAAAAGAGCGCCCACTTTAGTGCCGCCGATGTAGAAGACATCGCACAGTTGTGCCAGTTCGGGGAGTGTGATGTCGCAGGCGGGCGAGGCAAGTCCGTAGCCTAAACGTGCGCCGTCAATGAAAAGCGGCAGATGGTAGTGCTGACAGACGGAGTGGAGTTCTTTCAGTTCCTGGTGGGTGTAGAGTGTTCCTACTTCCGTAGGGAAGGAGATGTACACCATGCCCGGTTGCACCATGTGCTCATGGTCGTGGTCGGCCAGATGGGCTTCAACAGCATCGGTCACCTGCCGGGCTGTCAGTTTACCGTCGGTTGAGGGCAGAGCCAGCACTTTGTGCCCGGTGTGCTCAATGGCGCCGGTTTCGTGCACGTTAATGTGCCCGGTGTCAGCGGCCAATACCCCTTGATAGGGGCGCAGCGTGTGGGCAATGACGGTGGTGTTGCTTTGTGTGCCTCCGACAAGAAAGTGTATGGCGGCGTCCGGATTGCCGATGGCGCTGCGGATGGCCTCTCGTGCTTCTTCGCAGTACGGGTCTTCCCCGTAGCCTACGGTTTGTTCCATATTGGTTTCCATAAGGCGCTCGAGAATCCGGGGATGTGCGCCTTCGTTGTAGTCGCATTGAAACTGTATCATATCTGTAAGCGAAAACTGGTTTTCCGCAAAGTTACTCTTTTTTTGTCAAAGACGCATGCCGTTTCAGAATCTGTAGGCCAGTTGCACGGAAATGTCGTTTTTGCTGGGACCGTCGATTTGCTGGGTTCCGGAACTGATGCTGGTGCGGTTGAAATAGTGCAGACAACCATATTTCAGGCCGAGGTAGCCGTTACGGACAAACTTCCATTGTAGCAATGCGGCAATGCGGGCACCATGATAGGCAAAGGTGGGGAAGCCTGCGGCATAGGGTAATTGGGGCTCATAGGCATAAGGGCGCGAGGCATAATCGTCGGTAAAGAAAAGGGCGCCGAAAAGACTTACGGTGAAGGAAGGCAGACACTGTATCTTGCTGCGGGCGCTTGCCATCCAGCCCAGGGTGGTGGGAGCAGCCTGACGGGTGACGGCCGTGAAGTCGGCGGCCGCATTCAGGCTCCATCGGGGATGCGTTTCGCTGAAAGACAAGCGGAGACGATGGGTTCCGACGTATTGCATCAGGCCGTCGTAGCCAGTAATGTTCTGTTCCTTGGTCTTTAGCTTGTAACGGAATCGGAGCAGGCGGTTTTGCCTGAGAAGATAGTCCGCTTGGGCAAAAAGTTCCATGCCTAGCGAGGCCCTGTTGGCTGTATAGGTGGGGCGTGGGTGACGGAAATATTCGGCATAGGCAGTGGCCGTAAGGCGGTCGGCGGGGCGGAGGAGGGCGCCCAGTAGCAGGGCATGTTCGTTTTGCAGGTGCGACCCTTCCTGCAAGGACTGCCCAAACGGTGCAACGAAACGACAGGAAAAACTGCGTTGCTGGAGCAGGAACGTATAGAAACTGTTGGGGGCATAACGCAGACTGTGGGTCGTGGCGCCGTTTCCCTTTCGGTCGAATGCAGTTTCGCCCTGAATGGTCCAGCGGCGGTTTCGCCAACTGTAGTCGCTGCTGATGCCGGCAGCCGATTTGCCGCGCAGATAATATCGGTTGTAGGCCCTCAGTGGCGGATAAACAATGTGGCTGTACTGGCTCCAGTAGGCCGAGGTGCCGATGTGCCAGGAAGAGGCCTGCAATTGATAACGAAGTCCGGTTACCCAATTGCCTGCTGCGTGTTTACGCTGTTTTTCATTGAGCGTACGGTGCATTCCGTCGGTCGGGAAGGAGCGGATGGTGTCTCCTTCGATGCGGGCATCCGGTTTCCGGTAGGACAGAAAGGCCGTCAGTTGTTGGTGGGGAGTGAGCCGGAATGTGGCAGCTGCGCCCCGGAAAAAATCGGATTCGTCGCTGGAGGTATGGGGACGGATGCGGGAGGGCGCTTGCCGTGTATTTTCCAAGTATTGGAGCGGACTGGACAGAAAGGAATTGCCCAATAGCAATCCTTGTCCGGCATGAATATTGAAATCACCGAGCCAGAAGGCGAACCGGCGGTTGAGCGACCGGAAATAGAGGTAAGCTGAGACGTAGTCGAAAGGATAGTTTCCATAGCCGGCAAAGGGTTCTCCCGCATCTTTTTGCAGCGTGAGGCCATACGCGACATCCTGCTGCCAGCGGTAACGGTAGCGGGTGGTGTTAGCCAGGGAATTGCCGAGATAACTCCGGTTCGGATTCTTTTGCAGTTCTTCGGGCGATAGCGTGCGGTCGCCGGCCCGTTGGTAAAGCGGGATGTCCAGCCGGCTGATGATTTCGTGGCGTCCGTCGAGAAATCTGGAACTCAGGGAAGGGGGCTCACGCAGAGTGTCGCCAGCGTAAAGGAACAGGGACAACTTCTTCCGTGTATCAAAAGGAATGCCGCTAATCCATTGCAGTTCGCCCAATGAACGCAACAAGCGCTTCTTTTCCCGATAAGCAAGAATGGAGTCGACTTGCGCTTCGTTCAGCAAGGGGACGCGTAGCAAGTCAGAGCGGTGGACCGTATTGATGTTGAACGGATGGTAATGCAACTCTTCTAGTAGTTCCAGTTGCCGGGTCAGCAGCGAACCCTCGGCGGCTTCCATGTCTGCTTCGTCTGCATTGTCGATATATTCGGCCACGAAATCTTCCCATGACATGAACGACTCCGGTCCCATCGTATAAGTTTGTGCCGTCATGCGGACAGATAGGAGCAGTAAGATTGTTCCTATTGCCAGGTGAGGCATGATGAGGCTGTGTCGCCATGTGGAATTCTTCATGACGCAGGAGATGAAAGATTATTGCGGGGAGGATTTGGCTTGTTCGAACCTGAATGCAAGAGGTTCGTTTTTCAATCCTTTGGGGAGTTGCAGAACGACTTTACCGTCATGACAGGAATACTTTACGGATTTCCCGTTTTGCAGCAGGGTGATTTTTCCCTTGGGGAGATTTCCGGTCCAGCTGAGGGTTGCAGGCAGCGTTTCCCCTTCTTCCAGTGTATACAGGGCATAGAGTGTGCTATTGTTCTTATTGGCAGTAAACCAGATGTCTCCGTCGTGGTAGTGGCGGGCGTTTCGGGTGGCGTAGATCGCTTCACCGTTGGTCCGGAGCCATGCTCCCACTTCCAGCAGACGGTCGATGACGGGCTGTTCGATGAGGCCTTGTGGAGTAGGACCTACTCCCAGCAGGTAACAGCCTCCTTTGGCGGTGATTTCAATGAGCGTGTTGATGACTTTTCTTGCCGATTTGTAGGGCGCGTTGGGCACCCAGCCCCAATCGTTGGCCAAGGTGATGCAGCTTTCCCAGGGACAGTTTAATTGCCGGTCGGGGATGCTGCGTTCGGGAGTCTGGTAGTTTTCGTTCTTTCCACGCATGGTCCGGTCGACGGCAATCAGTCCCGGATGCCGGCGGCGGGCTTTTTCCAACACCTGGTCCAAATGAATGTCTTCGCCTCTGATCCAGCCACCGTCAAGCCACAGAATATCCAGTTTTCCGTAGTTGCTGGTCAGTTCGTCCAGTTGGTCTGTTGTAAACTTTTGGTATTTTTCCCACCAGTCGGGGTGTTTGTCTTTCCGGTAGTTGATACCGCGGTTGGGAGTGGCGAAGTAGGGGTTCCAGAACCATTCGCAATGCCAGTCAGGTTTGGAAAAATAGCAGCCAATCATGAAACCTTTTTGTCGGAACGCATCAAAGACATGTCGTGCTACGTCTTTTTTCGGATGATTTTTGAAAGCAAAGTTCGCGATGGAAAAGTCGGTGTATTTACTGTCGAACATACAGAATCCGTCGTGGTGCTTGGTCGTGAAAACCATGTATTTCATTCCTGCGTCCTGCATGACTTCAGCCCATTGCTCGGGTGAGAAACGGGTGGGATTGAATTCTTTGCTCAGTCCCCAATACCATTTTTTGAATTCCTCATAATGCATGTCCTTGTTGCGTGGAATCCATTCTTCATCCTCCGAGCAGATGGGCCAGGATTCGCAGATGCCTGCAACGGAATAAAGTCCCCAATGGAACAATACACCGAATTTCATATCGCGCCAGCGGTCCAGATTGTCTAATACGGCTTGTTCCGTAGGCCATACGTAGCCTTCGGGCGTGGAAGATTCGTGAACGTAGCCATTGGCTGTCTGGCCGGATGCTTGGAAGGGAAGGAGCAGGCATAGTGCGCCTGCCATTTTTATCAGATTGTTTTTTAAGGTCATATGTGCAGTAGTGATGAATATGAAACGGAAATACAGCAAATCCTAGTCCGGTCATGTTGAGGATGGACATAGGGCTGCGTTGTTTTACTGAATGCGTCGATTTTGATAAAAGTTGGGCGTCGGGCCGTATCTGTTATTACGGCAGAGGTGTCTTATTCATTGTGTTTCCTGTTTTTCGTGTGGATTTCAGGTCAGGTACTGATGAATAATAGTACGCTGTATTCTGCAAATATACAGAAAGACGAGCGCAATGGCAAGCCAGTATTAGAAATTCTGCGTTGATATGGCTGAATCACATTCGAATCGGGTGCTTTTTCGTTTGTGGTTATTTTATTTGTGTTGTTGTTTTGGGGCAGCAGGTATATTCTGTGCAGTGAATGCTATATTTGTTTCTGTTTATCTCTATTCGTTTTGAACTTCAAATTTGCTTTCTCCTATTAATAACGTAAGTTCGGTATAATTATTTATCCCCAGCAATCATTGTATGCTATTGCCGCATCACGGCTTTCACAATCCTACTGACAGAAAATCCTAAAGTACTGTTAGAATTTTCTGTCAGTACTTTAGTTTTTACGAAAGTACTGACAGTTTTTTTCCTAAAATTCCGGTAATATGTCTTTGTGGTAGTTATACCGAACTCACGTTATAATTATATAAGGTGTATCAAGGGCTATGAGGACTATGGAAACAGGAAGAGGGAGAAAAATAGAGCGAGGGCTCTTTTGGCTGTGTTGCTTCTTTTTTGTTATCAATTTTGCATACGTAGGAAGAATGTTGTATATTTGTCTCCACTATGATTGGAGCGGCCTTCCTTCTTCCTGGGTTCGAAAAATGCTTTGACGGGTTTCGTATTTCAGTAACTGTCTGTTCAACTGTGTCGTCGATTGGTAAGGGAGGCAGGCTCGGGAAACTGATTTTATAACGTTAATATTAATATTTAATAACTATGGAACAGAATATTGAAAAGCCTTATGTAATAGGTTTGGATATGGGTGGTACGAATTCAGTATTTGGTATTGTGGATCAACGTGGTACTATCAAAGCCCAGACTGTTATCAAGACCAAGGCTTATCCGGATGTGAATGATTATGTAAAAGCTGCTGTGGAAGCATTGCAACCAGCCCTTGATTTGGTAGGAGGCATCCAGAATATAAAGGGTATGGGTATCGGTGCGCCTAATGGTAATTATTATACAGGTAATATAGAATATGCAGCCAATCTTCTGTGGCAAGGTATCGTGCCGATAGCTCAGCTGTTTGAGGAGGCATTGGGCATTCCCTGCCGTGTAACCAATGATGCAAATGCCGCTGCAATGGGCGAAATGACTTACGGCGTGGCAAGAGGAATGAAGAATTTCATTATGATTACATTGGGCACGGGTGTCGGTAGCGGCATCGTGGTGGATGGCAAGGTGGTATACGGCAGTGATGGCTTTGCCGGTGAGTTGGGACATTTTGTCGTGGATCATACTCCTTCCGGACGTCCTTGCGGCTGCGGACGCAGCGGTTGTTTGGAAACTTACTGCTCGGCAACAGGTGTGGCACGTACGGCACGTGAGGTGTTGGAAAAGAGTGCGGTTGACAGTCCGTTGCGGAAACTGGATCCAGACTCCATCACTTCCTTCGATGTATTTCAGGCAGCAGAACAGGGTGATCCTGTGGCATTGGAAATCTTTGAATTTACCGGATCGCTGCTGGGGCGTACTTGCGCGGACTTCACGACTTTCAACACGCCTGAGGCATTCGTATTCTTTGGCGGTCTGACCAAGGCTGGGGATTATCTGATGCGTCCTTTGCGTAAGGCTTTCGAGGAAAATGTGCTTCACTTATTCCGCGGCAAGACTCAGTTGCTCATCTCCGGCTTGAACGGAAGTGAAGCTGCCGTTTTGGGTGCCAGTGCATTGGGATGGGAATAACCCGGTTGCAAACTGGGCCTGCATATATGCCGGATTTTAGGTAGTATGATAGCTTTTTTGATATTATCTGCCAGAAAATGAGGCGAAGGCTTTGCGGCGTAAAGATAAATTTGTATCTTTGCGCCGCAATTTTGCAAAATAAGTGTTTATTTTTTAATTTCAAACGTATGATGAATCAGTACGAGACCGTTTTCATTATGACTCCCGTTTTGTCTGACCAGCAGATGAAGGAGACGGTCGAAAAATTCAAGGATTTTCTCACCGCCCAGGGCGCAGAGATTATCAATGAAGAGAACTGGGGACTCAAGAAAATGGCTTACCCCATTCAGAAAAAGTCTACTGGATTCTATCAGTTGATAGAGTTCAAGGCAGAGCCTGCAGTGATTGAAAAGTTGGAAGTTGGATTCCGTCGCGACGAGCGCATTCTCCGTTTCCTTACTGTAAAGATGGAGAAGTATGCTGCATTGTATGCAGAGAAGCGTCGTAACAACAAAGTTAGCAAGGAGGGTTAAATCATGGCACAAGTACAGTCTGAAATCCGTTATCTGACTCCGCCCACAGTGGACGTAAAAAGAAAAAAGTACTGCCGTTTCAAGAAGAGCGGTATCAAGTACATTGACTACAAGGATCCTGAATTCCTCAAAAAGTTCCTGAACGAGCAGGGAAAAATTCTTCCCCGTCGTATCACTGGTACTTCTCTGAAATATCAGCGCCGTGTTGCGCAGGCCGTGAAGCGTGCGCGCCATTTGGCCTTGCTTCCTTTTGTAACCGATTTGATGAAATAATAAACAGGAGGTATAAGATATGGAACTGATTTTGAAAGAAAACGTACACGGCTTGGGTTACAAGGATGAAATCGTCACTGTAAAGGACGGTTATGGCCGTAACTACCTTATTCCTACTGGTAAAGCGGTTATTGCTTCTGCTTCTGCAAAGAAAATGTTGGCTGAAGAGTTGAAGCAACGTGCCCACAAACTGGAGAAAATCAAGAACGACGCTTTGGCTCTTGCAGAGAAACTGGGTGCTGTTGAAGGCATCAAGATTGCAACCAAGGTGAGTGCAACCGGCGGTATCTACGGTTCTGTCAACAGCCTTCATGTTTCTGAAGCTTTGGCTAAACTCGGTTTTGAAATCGACCGTAAGACAATTACCGTTAAGGATGTGAAGGAAGTTGGTTCTTATACTGCTACAATTAAACTTCACAAGGAAGTATCTGTTGAGGTTCCTTTCGAAGTTGTAGCTGAGGAGGCCTAATAATAGATTCCTTTCTGAGTAAAAGATAACAAGTGCCGTGCCGCTAAAGCATGGCACTTTTTTTAATGTGTGTTCCTCTATATCCGGGATTTCCGGAAGATAAGAAGAGTGTGTATGGACTCAAACGCTATGAATACAAAAGAAATGGTGCCCGTCGGGAAAACGATGGCTGTGGGTTGTGATGCGGCCGGCGCATTCGAAGGAAGAAAAAACGTATGCCGCTATTTTGTTTTTTTCTCCTATGACGGTACTGCCTATCATGGATGGCAGGTGCAACCCAATGCTCCCAGTGTACAGCAGAAATTGAATGAAGCGCTTTCGGTGTTATTGCGTGAACCGATAGCTGTAGTGGGGGCTGGGCGAACTGATGCGGGTGTGCATGCGGCTTGTATGGCTGCTCATTTTGATGTGAGCCATCCTATAGACGGTTCGTGGCTGACGGAAAAGTTGAACAGAATGCTGCCGCCGGATATAGCTGTGGAAAAAGTTCTTGCAGTGCGTCCTGATGCGCATGCGCGGTTTAATGCATTGGAGCGTACTTATCATTATCATGTGTATCTGCGGAAAAATCCTTTTTTACGACATTTTGCAACACGGTTGTATTCTGTTCCTGATTTTGAGCGGATGAATGAGGCTGCAGCCGTGTTGTTGGAAACCAGTGATTTCACGAGTTTCAGTAAATTGCATACTGATACTAAAACCAATATTTGTCACGTGAAGCGTGCCAAATGGGTGAAGGTTTCGGATGATTTGTGGCGTTTTGAAATTACGGCGGACCGTTTCCTTCGGAATATGGTAAGGGCGGTCGTGGGTACTTTGCTGGATGTGGGACGAGGAAAGATGACTGTGGATCAGTTTCGTGGGGTTATTGAGAGCAAGGACCGATGTGCTGCCGGCGATTCTGTGCCGGGAAATGCGCTTTCGTTGGTGCTGGTCGTCTATCCTGAGGATTTGTTTTGTGAATAACGCATCATATATAAATAGTAAGGGAAATGTGGATATTGCTGGCTTTTCTTTCTGCTGCATTGCTGGGCTTTTATGATGTGTTCAAAAAACGGGCATTGCGTGATAATGCAGTGATTCCGGTATTGTTGATTAATACCGTGTTGTGCAGTTTATTCTTCCTTCCGTTGATTGTTGGTTCTTCTGCGGGGATGTTGGCGGCGGGCGATGCGGCGTATGTTCCTGCGGGCGGTTGGCGGGAGCATGGCTATGTCGTGTTGAAATCGCTGATTGTGCTGAGTTCATGGCTTTGTGGGTATTTTGCAATCAAGCATCTTCCGCTGACTATCGTCGGTCCGGTTAATGCCAGTCGGCCTGTGATGACATTGGTGGGAGCCTTGCTGATATTTGGCGAGCAGTTGAATCTGTGGCAGTGGGTCGGTGTCTTGTTGGCACTTCTTTCCTTTTATTTATTGAACAGAAGCGGTAAGAAGGAGGGGATTGACTTTGTTCATAATCGTTGGGTATTTTTCCTGTTTCTGGCTGCCATCTTGGGGGCTTGCAGTGGTTTGTATGATAAGTATCTGCTTTCGCCGATGTCAGCAGGTGGTGCCGGGTTGGACAAAATGTTTGTACAAGGGTGGTATAATCTGTATCAGGCGCTGATGATGTTGGCTGTAACACTTTTATTGTGGTGGCCGACATCCCATCGAACGACTCCTTTTTCCTGGCGGTGGAGCATAGTCTGCATTTCTGTGTTCCTGACGCTGGCGGATTTGGCTTATTTTTACGCATTAAGTATGCCCGGGGTCTTGATTTCGGTGGTTTCAATGGTACGGAGGAGTAGCGTACTTGTGTCCTTCCTCTTTGGTGCATTGGTCTTTCATGAGAAGAATCTGAAGGCGAAGGCGCTCGATTTGCTGCTGGTTCTGCTGGGTGTCCTGTTTCTTTATTTTGGCACAGAGGCATAAAAGGAGCATTTGTGAATCTTTTGGGCTGTCGAAAAAATAATATCAGTAGTTTTGAAGGTATTCTCATGGAGTTTTATCGTTCAAAACTACTGATATTATGTATGTGGATGATATTAAGTGCAAATGCCAAATCCTGTGTATTATAAGGCGTATTTTCCCCTTTGATTTGTACTTCTTTTTGGTGTTGATTTGATTTTTAACCTGTCTTTCTATGCCGGTTTAACGTGATTCGGTATAATTATTTATCCACAACAGACAGTCATTGTATGCTATTGCTGCATCACGGTTTCACAGTCCTACTGACAGAAAATCCTAAAGTACTGATAGAAATTTCTGTCAGTATTTTAGTTTTTACGAAAGTACTGACTGTTTTTTCTCCTAAAATTCCGATAATATGTTTTTGCGGTGAAAAGGTTAGGGCGTTGTGTTTTAGTCTCTTTGTGGTAGTTAAACCGAACGTAAGTTCGGTTTAAGGTATTTTGCCTTTATATGTAGTGTCGCGAAAATAATAATTTCCTTTGTGCGGCAACGGTTATCCCATCTGAGAAATGTGTTTTAAGGCATTTTCCTGGAGCAGCCGGATGGTTCGTCCATTGATGGCAATCAGCCCTTCTGCGGCAAAAGTTGATAATGTGCGGATAGCATTGGAGGTTGTCATATTGGAAAGGTTCGCCATGTCTTCCCTTGAGAGGAGAATGCCTAAAGTGACGCCATCTTCTTCTACACCATAAGCTTCCTTGAGGAAGAGGAGGGCTTCAGCCAGGCGCCCGCGTATGTGCTTTTGGGTAAGGCTTACCGTTCGGCAGTCTGCAATACCTAAATCTGTAGCTAATTCATGAATAAAGAAGTGGCAGAGCTGAATGTTGGTGGACATGACCTGCTTGACTACCGACATGGGGATGCTGCAGATAACAGATTCTTCAAAGGCCGCAGCTGCTGTGATATAAGGTTCGCCGGCCAGGGAGGCACGGTAGCCAAAATACTGTACAGGCCGCATGACTCGCATGATTTGACTGCGGCCTCCGACTCCGTCTCTGAAAATCTTGACCTTTCCGGAAAGCAGGCATAGCAAATGGTCGGGATTTTCACCTTCGTGATACACCGTTTCATTCTTTTTGAAAGTACGTGTGGAAAGGGTGCTGGCAAACAAATCTTTTTCTTTTTCAGTCAGTAAGTTCCAAAGGTCAGAAAGTTTTTCGGATATTTCTAGTAGATTGTATGATGCCTGCATGATGGTGTTTCTGTCAATATATGTTTTAAAACAATGTTTCAAAACACAAAATTATAGATAATCTCTGAGACGGCCAAAGGAGGGGTTAGGATTTTCTATGAAATAAAGTCTCTTTGTTCCTTTATTGATTTTTATGGATTCTTTTGGAATAGCGGGCGTGGTTGAGGGAGTTTGTGAATTTTTCTTTCGAAAACATCAAAATGAAAGAAAACGTATAACTTGATATATTTCTTTTGTAAAAAACTTTTGGTTACGGCTTTTTTTCTATAAATTTGGATTGTTTTAATCGCGCTGTGAAATCGGCGCAACAGCGGTGGTTCTTTCCATAATAATAGGATATGGTGGAGATTTTCACTGCATGCATTTTTTTTAGAAATAACCTTATAATCATAGAAGCTATGTGCTATTTACGATTTGACAAAACGCAAATGACTAATTTGCAGGATTCCCTTTATAAGGAAATGCTGATTACAAATGAGTCGGGTGTGTATTGTTCCACTACATTGGTCGGGTGTAATATCCGAAAATATCATGGTTTGCTGGTAGTTCCTATTCCTCAGTTGGACGAAGAAAATCACGTGTTGCTTTCATCTTTGGATGAAACGGTAATCCAGCATGGGGCAGAGTTTAATCTAGGGCTGCACAAGTATCAGGGGGAAAACTACAGTCCTAAGGGACATAAGTACATTGTCAGTTTCCAATGGGAGAAAGTTCCGACCTGGATTTATCGTATCGGCGGAGTATTGCTGAAGAAGGAAATCGTATTCCGTACCGATCGTTTTCGCCTTTTTGTTCGTTACACTCTTTTAGAGGCTCATTCGCAGACTACGCTTCGGCTTAAACCCTTCCTGGCCTTCCGCAGCGTACGCCAGTGGACGCAGGAAAACAGTGTGGCGAATACGGGATATACGCCCATACAAAATGGAATCAAGATGTGCCTGTATGATGGCTATCCAGATTTGTATATGCAGACAAATGTGGAGAATGAATTTCATTACCATCCGGACTGGTATAGAGGACTCGACTACCCGAAAGAAAGAGAGAGAGGGTATGGTGCAACAGAAGACTTGCTGGTGCCCGGTTACTTCGAAATGCCAATCGAGAAAGGACAAAGTGTGATATTTACGGCATCGTTGCGGGAGAAGTCTCCGGAATTGTATGATTCTATTATTGCAGAAGAAATAGAACATCTGGACTCTCGTGACAGTTTTTATCATTGTCTGGTTAATGCTGCGCACCAGTTCCATGTGCAGAAAGAGGGAGAAGAATATGTCCTGGCCGGATATCCTTGGTTCAAAAGTCGTGCTCGTGACACGTTTATTTCTTTGCCGGGTCTTACGCTTTCTATTGGAGAAAACGAGCAGTTTGAACGTTATATGAAAACGGCAGAGAAGGCAATACGTGATTTTATCAAAGGTAGGCCTATTTCTGTGGATATTCATGAAATGGAAATGCCCGACACTTTGTTGTGGGCAATCTGGAGCATACAGAAGTATGCAAAATATGTTTCTCGGCATAAATGCTATGAAAAGTATGGAACACTGGTGCATGACATCATGGAGTTCATCTGGTCGGGTAAGCATCCGAATCTTGCAATCCATCAGAATGGTTTGCTTTATAGCAACGGACGCGATAAGGCTATCACGTGGATGAACTCAACCGTAGATGGCCGCCCGATAATTCCGCGTTCAGGATATATAGTTGAATTTAATGCATTGTGGTATAATGCCTTGAAATTCTACGAGCAGATGCTGGGCGAAGCCGAGGGCGGAGTAAATGAAACTTTGATGACGCGGTGTGCCGAAGAAGCGGCCAAGGTGGGGGCGTCCTTTAAGGAAGTTTTCCTGAACGAGCATGGTTATTTGCTTGATTATGTGGATGGACAGATGATGGATTGGAGTGTGCGTCCCAATCAGTTGTTTGCTATAGCTCTCGACTTTTCTCCGTTGGATGTCCGTGAGAGAAAAGGAGTGTTGGATATTTGCACTAAGGAACTTGTAACACCAAAGGGCATCCGTTCGTTATCTCCAAAGAGCGGAGGATATAATCCTATGTATGTAGGGCAGCAGATACAGCGCGATTATGCTTATCATCAGGGAACAGCTTGGCCCTGGCTGACGGGATTTTATCTGGAAGCCTATTTGCGGGTATACAAAATGAGCGGTGTAAACTATATTGAGCGCCAGTTGATTGGGTTTGAAGAAGAACTGTTCTATCATTGTGTTGGAACAATACCGGAACTTTTCGACGGTAACCCACGATTCAGTGGCCGGGGAGCCATTTCGTTTGCCATGAATGTAAGTGGAATTTTACGTGCGATCCGTTTGCTCGAGAGATATAAAGCTGAGGAAAATTAAAAGAAAGACTTGGATGGATGAAATCGTTGTTAACTTTATGTCCATCCCTATCACAAAACCATAGACCTATGAAAGTATTAATGTTTGGATGGGAGTTTCCTCCTCATATTCTAGGTGGATTGGGTACCGCCAGTTACGGAATTACAGCAGGGTTATCCAAACAACCGGACATGCAGATTACCTTCTGTATCCCTAAACCATGGGGGGACGAGGATAAAAGTTTTATGAATATTATCGGATTGAGTGAAACTCCGATTGTTTGGCGTGACGTTAGTCGTGAATATGTGGAACAGCGGCTCGGGTCGAAAATGACGCCAGAGCAGTATTTTGCTTTGCGGGATCATATTTATGCCGATTTCAACTATCGGGTGACCAACGATTTGGGATGTATCGAATTTTCCGGTAAATATCCGAGTAATTTGTATGAAGAAATCAATAACTATTCGATTGTGGCTGGCGTGATTGCCCGTCAGCAGGAATATGATATTATTCATGCGCACGACTGGTTGACTTACCCGGCTGGAATTCATGCTAAGAATGTTTCCGGAAAACCGTTGGTTATTCACGTACATGCTACGGACTTTGACCGTAGCCGCGGAAATGTGAACCCGACTGTTTACAGCATAGAGAAGGACGGAATGGATCATGCTGATTGTATCATGTGTGTGAGCGAGTTGACACGTCAGACGGTCATTAATCATTACCATCAGGATCCCGCAAAATGCGTGGCTATGCATAATGCTGTTTATCCGTTGTCTGATGAAATACAGCAAATAATTGCACAGCGTAAACCGGCAAACGAGCGCAAAGAAAAAGTGGTGACCTTCTTGGGACGAATCACAATGCAGAAAGGTCCTGAGTATTTTGTAGAGGCCGCTTCTTTGGTATTGCAACGTACGCGTAACATTCGTTTCTGTTTTGCCGGTTCAGGCGATATGATGAACGATATGATTGAACTTGCGGCTCAACGGGGGATTGCAGACCGTTTTCATTTTCCTGGTTTCATGAAAGGAAAGCAGGTGTATGAGATTTTCCGCGATAGTGATGTTTATGTGATGCCGTCTGTGAGTGAGCCGTTCGGTATTTCTCCGCTTGAGGCCATGCAGTGTGGTGTGCCTTCCATCATCAGCTATCAGAGCGGATGTGCTGAAATTTTGGAAAAATGCATAAAAGTAAATTACTGGGACATTCACGCCATGGCTGATGCCATGTATTCTATCTGTACGAATGAAGCGCTTTATAAGTATCTTCAGGAGGAAGGTAAGAAAGAGGTAGACCAGATTACATGGGAAAAGGTAGGTGAACGTATCTATAACTGTTATAATCAGGTCATTGAAAAGTACAATCATTAATGTCAACACTTATGAAAACAGTTTGTTTATATTTCGAGATTCATCAGAATATTCATTTGAAGCGTTATCGTTTTTTTGATATAGGTACGGATCATTATTATTATGACGACTATGAAAATGAACGCTCTATAACGGAGACGGCTGACCGTTCTTATGTGCCGGCCCTCAATGCTTTAATAGAGATGGCCGAACGGTATGGAAGCTATTTCAAATGTGCCATTTCCTTGTCTGGTTGTGCCATAGAGCAGTTGGAGAACCATGCTCCGCAAGTAATCGATTTATTGCAAAAGTTGAATGAAACGGGATGCGTGGAGTTCTTGGCCGAGCCCTATTCCCATGGCTTTTCATCATTGATGAGCCCGGAATGTTTCCGTGAGGAGGTTACGCGCCTTTGCAAAAAGATAAAATTGCTTTTTGGTCAGCAGCCTCAAGTGTTCCGCAATTCCTGCTTGATTTATTCAGATGAAATTGGTCAGCTGGTCGGTGACATGGGATTCAAGGGAATGTTGGCGGAAGGTGCCAAGCATGTTTTAGGCTGGAAGAGTCCGCATTTCGTTTACAATTGCAACCGGAATCCCAAATTGAAGCTGTTGTTGCGCGATTATAGCCTTTCTGAAGACATCAGTCTGCGTTTTAACGACTCATCGTGGAGTGAGTATCCGTTGTTCGCAGACAATTATGCCAATTGGATTGCACAATTGCCAGAGGAGGAACAGGTCATTAATATCTTTATGGAGTTGTGTGCATTAGGCATATTCCAGCCGTTGTCCTCCAACATTCTGGAGTTTATGAAGGCATTGCCCGAGCAATTGCGTCAGAGAGGTATCGTGTTCTCTACACCCTCCGAAATCTGTTCGAAGATTAAGTCCTGTGGTGACTTGAACGTGGAATATCCCACGTCATGGGTGGATGTGGAGAGAGACCTTTCGCCGTGGATGGGTAACGTCATGCAGCGGGAGGCTTTGCAAAAACTATATAGTGTTGCCGACCGTGTGCGGATTTGTCGTGACCGTCGCCTGATGCAGGATTGGGACTATTTGCAGGCATCCAATAATCTGCGTTTCATGAGTACTAAGCCCAATTCATATGGAGGCTATCGTGGCATTTACGATTCACCGTATGATGCGTTTACCAATTACATGAATATTTTGGGCGACTTTATTACTCGTGTAAATAATCTGTATCCGGCTGAGATTGATAATGAAGAGTTAAATTCCTTGTTGACGACCATTAAAAATCAGGGTGACGAATTGCAGATTAAGGACAAGGAAATCGCTAAACTGCAAAATTTGCTGGCAAAGTTTATGCCCAGTGAGGAGAGCGAAATTGCTAAAGAGAAAGAGACGGTGACTGCACCGACTGCCAAAAAGACGGGAGAAGGAAAGGCTAAGACGACAAAGACGGCCGCAAAGACAGCCGAAAAGACTGCGGCAAAGAAACCTGCCAAATCCGCCAAGAAATAGAGAAACAGGATAAATCGTCGTTTTGTCCCCAACGAGGGTGTGTCAAAATACCCTCTTTATTAACAGAAGATCGCTATATAGCCGAACT
>ERZ791743.242-NODE-242-length-57994-cov-18.943233_pt1 | contig 57994 bp, 53 predicted proteins | sample MGYA00509952_ERZ791743 | MGnify/ENA primary metagenome ERZ791743 (study PRJEB30046, sample SAMN00792040) | human gut metagenome | study: EMG produced TPA metagenomics assembly of the A metagenome-wide association study of gut microbiota in type 2...
GCGGAGAGAGAGGGATTCGAACCCTCGGTACAGTTGCCCGTACAACGGTTTTCGAGACCGTCCCGTTCGGCCACTCCGGCATCTTTCCGAAATCCGACTGCAAAGATAACGTTTTTACCTGTCAACGGGCAAGTTTTGCTTCATTTTTTTCTATTTGGAAAATGAAATCGTTCTGCTTCCCCACTCCTTACAACTATCGTTTGGTCGTGCGGATAATCGATATCTTCGTATATATATATCGGTGTACGTGTTGTGGAAGAGGATTCCTGTTACAGCGCATGTTGTTATTCGTTTACAATATCGTGAAATAGTTTCATCCATTCTGCCATGATTTTGTCTTTGCTGAATCTTTTGGCATTTTCTTTGGCTTTTTCTCCCATGATTTTCCTGCGTTCCTCGTTTTTTATCAGTAAGAGAATTTTCTCAGAGAGCAGTTCTAGGTTTCCCATGGGGACGAGTATGCCGTCCTCGTTGTTGCGGATGATATCTTTTGGGCCGCAAGGAGTATCGAAACTGATAACAGGTAGGCCGGCACTTTCCGCTTCTGCGATAGCCATCAGGAATCCTTCGTAGCGTGACGAGAAGACGGCAAAAGAGGATGAAAGATAGTCCTTTGATAAATTAGGGGAAATGCCATCCAGAAAAACAGAGTTCTTTAGTCCTAATTCATCGATTAACTTCGTAAGTAAAGGTCGTTGACTGCCTTCTCCGATGATATGAAGTGTCCAATCTGTTGCTTCTTCAGCCACCTTTTTCCATGCTTGGATAAGAAACTCAAATCCCTTTTGGTGTTCGTATCTTCCGACTGAGATCACCTTATGTTGTTCTAATGAGGCTTGTGTCGAAAATTCAAGCGGGGAGCAATTGTGTATTACTTGAATGTTATTCAGTTCTTTCCATTTCTCCGCGTCTTCCTGGCTCAATACGACGAAACGGTCGTATCGCTTCAGGTCTAATGGAATCCGTTTGGCTGTGTAGCGGTCCATCCATCCGGCAATGCCGTTGCGTGTTATGATTTTGAATATATCTCTACAAAAATGAAATTCTGCAATTTTTTTGCTTCCGTCTGGGATTTGGGGTAGGATGGGCATTTCATTATTTAATGTCGAGATGGTGATGTCTGCCTTTAGCTCAAGTAGCAATGCTTTTAATCTAATTTTATGTAGGTGGCGATTGCGAAGAAAATGGTATGTTTTAGGAAGGAAGGGGCGACTGGGATTGTCTTCATAATTAATGTTCAAGTCATAATGCTTGATTCGGTTGCTTAATGGAAATATGAAAGGTCGGTCTTTCTGGTCCGTTGTGATTACCGAAACTTCATAACCATGCTCCGCCAGGTAGTTCATCTTTTCAGAGACAATTCGTTCAATTCCGCCAATTTTATACATATGGGGCAGGCAATATACAATTTTCATACGATTTTAGTGGGATATATTGGATAATGTTTTGGATATTTGGTGGATATGTTGTTAATGTGCGATACAGACAGCTGAATGGGCACTCTTATGTTTTTTATCTTTTTGAAGAGATGCAAGGAACATGGAAATGCTTCTGCACTCAAATATTATTACGTGTGCAGCACATTGTTTCCGGTGGCGCACGTCAAGTTCATTCGTTTTTTTGTATGTGAACTGGTGGACCTCTTACTCATTACCATCTCGGTCGGCTGTTTTTTCTTCTCACTCAAACGAACCCATTTCTGTACGAGTCGTTGTTGATCAAGTTGCTGTAATTCCTAAAACATTTGCAAAATAAGCAATAAATTCTTCACAAAACAAAGGCTTTTGCAAAAAAAAGAAATTCCCCTATTTTTTTCTTTATTCTCGAAGAGGTTCCTGAACTTAATATGCACAAGCGGAATGTTTAGTTGAAAATTGGGTATTCTGCGCCTAATTTTCGTGGTATCTGGTTTTCCTCGGTTTCGCAATATTCGTATGAATGTAGCATCCTATTTTCCGGGCTTGATGCCAATTTATATTCTGATGCGTTCTCCGTATCGTATGGTGACCATGCGCTTCTCTTGTTTTGAGGCTTAGCAACGTAACCTGCGTGTTATTTCGGAAGAGTAAAATTTCTTTCCAATCGTTCTTTTTGTTTGTTAACAAAAATTAGGTTTTATTATATTTCTCGGTATCTTCGGCAATCTCACTACCTACGATAGAAAAAATAACTCAGCCGTTTGAAAAAACGGAACCGGCTTCAGTTTTTTCTTTCCTACCGACAGTTTTTGCCTTTTGCATACGAAAAAAGGCAGTAGAGTCGCCAGTGTTTACGCCCTTCTGCCTTTCTGTCGTAAAGATACAGCTCTTTTTGTCGAAATCCAAATTTCGTTTCACGAATATTAACTAAATAGCAACATACCTTTCTTTCCGAATTTCTGAATTTTATAGACAAAATTTGGTAGATGATTCGGGATGTATTCAAGGAATGGGAATTTTGATTCTTTTTCGCTGTGATGAAGTTCAATCCTTTTCATGTAGCGGCCTGATTTTCGGAAAAATCATTGAATTTATCCAAAATTGCTGGTCATAGACAATATTTGAAAAATATTGTGTCAGTTATTGATAGATTTTGGCTACTTTTGCAAATGAAAATAGTTTATGTTGGCTAACGAGATATTCTCCAGGAATCTTATGCGTTGTGATCATGGTCTTATCCTGAAAACTCATGAGGTTTTGTATAATAATTGGATATTGGGAATATTAGTCTGATGTTAAGCAAGTGTACAAGGACCTGTTGTTTGTGGGCATGATTTTATAGAGAGGAAAAAGTCTTAGAAAAGAGTTGATATAGAGAACCGGATTTGTTGTTTGAGGAAGTGCTGCTCTTTGGTGTTGGTTATCTAATAATAGGTGTGGGGCTGTTTGTGAAGGGGAGTTTATCGAATTTTCCAATAGTGGAAAATAGAGGAGTGTAGATACGGCACACAAGTGGTCGATTTAAAAGTTTCTGTATGGAAGCACAAAGTAACAAGAGAATTGCCAAAAATACGCTGTTCCTGTATTTCAGAATGTTTTTTGGAATGTTGGTGTCCTTGTACACATCCAGAGTTGTCTTGAATGTTTTGGGGGTAGAGGATTTCGGCATTTACAATGTGGTGGGTGGTGTGGTTGTTTTGTTGGATTTTTTGAATTCTTCGATGAGTGGAGCGACTTCACGCTTTATTACATATGAATTAGGGAGAAATGACTTCAAACGTCTGAGGGAGGTTTTTTCATCTGCGTTGATTTTGCATACGTTGATAGCATTGGCTGTTTGGACCGTGGCAGAAACATTGGGACTATGGTTCTTGGAAACAAAATTGGTAATTCCAGAATATCGCATAGAGGTGGCTCGCGTCGTGTACCAGATTTCTCTGTTTAATATGATATTGGGCATTTTGCAAGTACCTTATAATGCGACCTTGATCGCTCATGAAAAAATGGATATTTATGCATATGTCTCCATATTGGCGATTGTATTGAAACTGTTGGTTGCCTATTTGCTGGTTTGGTTCGATTTTGATAAATTATTGCTGTATTCGCTGTTACAGTTTGGAGTCACCGCACTGATTATGGGGATATATGTTTCTTATTGCTTTAGACGGTATAAGGAGACGCATGCACATTTTGTGTGGAATCCTTCCTTGTTAAAGCCGATGTTGGGGTTTTCTGGATGGGATTTGTATGGGAATGCCAGTGTGATAGCGCGTACGCAAGGGGTGAGTATGTTGCTGAATATGTTTTTTGGCCCCATGATGAATGCGGCAGCTGGAATTGCGGCACAAGTTCAAGGTGCAGTAATGGCTTTGGCCGGTAATTTGGTAACGGCAGTACGTCCCCAAATCGTGAAGCGGTATGCCATAAATGAATATGATGAAATGTTTGTGTTGCTACGGTATGCTATAAGAATCAGTTTCTTACTGTTGGCTGTCGTGACAATTCCTTTGCTGGTGGAAATGCGTTTCGTATTAATTCTGTGGTTACGTCAGGTGCCTGATTATGCGGTGGTGTTCTGTCAGTATACCTTGATATTTAATTTTTTTGCCTGCATATCTTTACTCTTCGCATGCGTTATTCATGCTACAGGAAAAATCAAGAGAATCAGTCTTATAAATGGTAGCCTGTATATGTTGGTATTACCTTTTTCTCTTTTGGCCTATTGGTGTGGAGGTGATGCGTGGATGTCTTATGCATTTAATGTATTGGCCGTTTGTATTGGAATGATATCCAATGCGTGGACCATTCATCTTTATATACCGTCCTTTCCTATACGTCAGGTTTTATTGTATGATGTCGGAAAATGTGTGACTATATCGCTGGGAGTTTTCATTTTGACAAATTGTTGTGTTGGTGTGTGTGAAGAGGGGTTGGCTCGTTTGATTGTCAGCATCATTGTTTCTGCTGTATTGTTATTGGGAATGTCATATATGTGGTTGTTGACTACGGAAGAGAAGATGAGAGTAGTTGCATTAATAAAAAGAAAGGTATGGAAAAAGGCTTGATTTCTGTATTAACTCCTTGTTATAATGGTGAAGCTTACATTCACCGGTTGTTGGATTCTGTTTTGACACAGGATTATCCACAGGTGGAAATGTTGGTGGTTGATGATGGTTCAGATGATAGAACGGCCGACATCGTTAAAGGATATATTCCGGCTTTTGCAGAAAAAGGCTATACGTTGAAATACATATATCAGGTGAATTCCGGGCAGTCTTGTGCCATCAATCGTGGGTTGAAACAGATGAACGGAGAATTCCTTACGTGGCCGGATGCAGATGACTTTTACAGGTCATCCGAGGCTTTAAGTAAAATGGTCGAAGTGCTGCGTAATCTTGGTCCTGATTTTGCCGCAGTCCGATGTATGCCTACTTTTTTAGAGGAACATACTTTGACAGAAATTCCATATGCTGTTGAGGATAGCCATTTGTCTCTTTTTGAGAGTTGCCTTTATAGTAATGGATTTATCTGGCCGCCCGGAAACTATATGGTGAAAATGGAACTTATGCGGAAAGTGAATCCCAATCTGGAAATTTATACGGAAAAGCATGCCGGGCAGAATTGGCAACTGTTTTTACCTTTGTTCTATACGTATAAGTGCCAGATGTTAAAAGAGTCCTATTTTAATGTGTTGGTTCGTGGGGATTCCCATTCCCGTGGCGGATATGTTTCTTATGAAAAACGTAAAGTGAGATTGGTTGCTTATGAAAATACTATTATTGCCACTTTGCAGTCTATCAAGGGAATGCCAAATAAGGAGATGGGCGAATATATAGTGCGTATTAAAAAGAAATATTTGAAGGAATTATATTGGCTAAGTTTTGATTGCCGTAATTTACCGGAAATAAAAAAGTATTACAAGTTGCAGAAAGAGAGTCAAATACGATTATCAGCGAGAGAGAAAGTGAAATATATCATAGTTCAATGTCCTTGCTTGTTTTCTTTGGTTTCATGGATGTTGTGTAAATGGAGAAAATATGCTTGAAATACGTTCCAAGAGAGATTGTTCTGGCTGTGCGGCTTGTATGAATATTTGTCCTCTTGCTTGTATAAATATGCAAGAGGATGATGAGGGCTTTTTGTATCCTTACGTGAATGAAGATGTCTGTGTTCATTGTGGGGCATGCGAAAAAGTTTGTCCAGAGCTTCATTCGTATGAGAGGAGAGAGCCTGAACGAGTGTTTGCTGCACAGAATATAATGCAAGAAATTCGTAGAAAAAGTTCTTCAGGTGGCATTTTCTATTCTTTAGCCCAACAAATCATCACACAAGGGGGGATCGTCGTTGCTGCTCGTTTTGACGAGAATTGGGAAGTGATACATGATGTCGCGAAAACGATTGAAGAATTGCCGGGGTTCCTGGGTTCGAAATATGTACAGAGTCGAATAGGGAATAGTTATGCGAAGGTGGCGTCTTTTTTGCGGGAAGGTCACAAGGTCCTGTTTGTAGGTACCCCATGTCAAGTGACCGGTTTGAAACATTATTTAAAAAAGGATTATGACAATCTTTTGACCGTAGATGTTATCTGTCATGGGGTGCCTTCGCCAAAGGTGTGGCGTATGTACCTTCAGGAAACATTTCGAAAGCAGAATATTAGCAAGATAGATTTTCGCGAAAAGAGTCATGGTTGGAAAAACCTCAGTTTTTGTGTAGAACAAAAGTCATCAGTGGGTGCTGTGACTAAATCTGTTGAAGTTTTTCATGAGAATCCGTACATGAAAGTTTTCTTGGCAAATCTGGACCTGCGCCCATCTTGTTATGCTTGTAAAGCTAAAGATGGATGTTCCGGCAGTGATTTGACCATTGGAGATTATTGGGGGATTGATACAGTGATGCCAGATTTTGATGATGATGCGGGAACATCTGCGGTTCTGGTATACAACAGGGAAAAAGTGATACCCTATTTATTAAATAAAGATTTGGTTCTTAGGGTATCCGAGATGGGAAAAGTCATCCGTTGCAATAATTGTTTGGTAAAGTCTGTACCAGAACCTGCGAATCGTGCTTTTTTCTTTTCACAATTGAAAAAAGCGAGTAATTTGAAAAGAGTATGCTTACTGGTGGGAAGCCCAAAATGGTTCTTTCGACTGAGAAGGTTTATTTATAGGACGTTAGGGATATGAAAATTGCAATTTTAACGTTGAGAGGTGAATCTAATTATGGCAATTTGTTACAAACATATGCCTTGCAACAAACGTTGGTTAGCATGGGACATTCTGTGACCATATTGAATCGTCGAAGTGATTATCCGACTTGGAATTTGTTTATTTTACGCCTCTGTAGTATCATCAAAGGTTGTTTTTTGAGATATGTCTTGTTTAAAAAAGACGTGTTGATACATAAACCATGGGTAGAGGTTTACATCGCTCGGAAAGGAGATGTTAAGGATAATGAATGTTTACATTATTTTGCGGATAGGTTTTTGCATCTATCTCCGACGTTGAGAAATTCCAGAGAATTATATCTTTTCACCCAACATAATCAATTTGATGCTTATGTGGTGGGTAGTGACCAAGTGTGGAGAGAAGAATATACTCCTAATATAGAAGATTATTTTTTATCATTTCTGCCCTCATCAGATAAGTCTTATAAGGTGGCATATGCTGCCTCTTTTGGTACGATTGATCATCCCATTTCTGTGGAAAGAATAGCAAAGTGTATTGCAGGATTAAAACGTTTTAATGCTATTTCAGTCCGTGAACAGGAGGCTGTGAGCTATATGCATAAAGTTTTTGGAGAAGTACCAAAGTGGGTTTTGGATCCAACGTTGTTATTGGATGTTTCTGATTATGAACTTTTGATAGAGAATGAAGATAAAAATGTGGATGCAGGAATTGTAACCTATTTTTTGGATGAGACAGTGGCGAAACAGAAGATAGCGAAATGTTGTGGCGAGATTTTAGATAAACCGCTGACTGCTTTGATGAAAGGATTTAGAGAGGACGGGTTTCGATATTTGTCGATATCCTATTGGTTGGCGGCCTTTAGAAGTGCAGCGTTTGTTGTGACAGACTCGTTCCACGGATGTGTTTTTGCTATAATCTTTAGGAAACCATTTGTCGTGTATGCGAATGCGGAACGAGGAATAGACCGTTTTACTTCCGTTCTCAACATGTTGGGCTTGCAAGAACATTTGGTTTGGAGTCGAGAAGATTTTCTTGAGCGTAAAGATAGTCTATTGAGAAAGGTAGATTATGGCCCTATTGTTGAGGCGTTGGAGTTGATGAAAAAGGAAAGTCTAGGTTTTTTGTTATCTTCCCTAAAAAATAGTTATGTGGAGGGAGAAAAGATGTTATGTAAATGAAAAATGCCATGGTTTCTATTATTGTTCCAGTTTATAATGTGTCGTGTTTCTTGCCAGAATGCATTAAGAGTGTTTTGGCCCAATCTTTTATGGACTGGGAATTGATTTTGGTAAACGATGGGAGCACAGATGATAGCGGAGAAATATGTGATACATTTGCTGCTGCGGATTCGAGAATAAAGGTGATACATAAGCAGAACACCGGAGTGTCTGATTCTCGAAATCGGGCATTGGATATGGCTACGGGAAAATATATACTCTTTTTGGATGCCGATGATTTTTGGTGCTCAGATGTTTTTTTAGAGGAAATGGTGAAGTTAGCAGAAGAGGAGAATTTGGATATCGTGCGAGGGGAATATAAAGAGGTGACAGAAAGCAGTGTGGATTATCGCAAACCATCCTGGCCGGAAAAGCGGCAACTTGAAAATCAGTGGTTATCTTCATCTGTTTTTTTTCAGAAGGCAGTTGCAGGTGAATATTTTGCGTGTCTTTGTCTCTTACGATCGGAAAAAATAGGGCCATTACGTTTTGAATCCAGTAGAATATATATGGAAGATGCTGATTTTTTATTGCGGGTGTTGCAACAAAATTTGAAATGTGTGTATTTGCCCGTTATTTTTTACGCTTATCGGAAGAGGGTGAGTGCTGTTACTTCACGATGGGTGCCTTTGTTTTGTCACGACGCTTTCTGTTTTATGGAAACGGCCTTTTCCCTTTCTCTGGAAACTGATGATGAAAATATGCAAAAGGTATTGGTAGAAGAAGGTGTCCGATGGTATATCCCTTATCTAAGGGGATTTGCTCATTTGCCTCTTTCTTTACGAGAGAAAATGGGGTTGTGTAAGGAGTGGCATGTGAATGAGTTGAAGAAGAAGGTAGCAATGTATATGCGGCAAATGCATAGGTGGAGGGATTGGGGAATCTGCTCTATGCCATTAATGGCGCTTCTTGTTTATTTTCGGGAGAAATATGTCATTAAGGAATATGTGAAGACTTTTCTGGGACGCAAAAGATAATTGATGTATGAAAACGATGATACCGAGCATGGAATATTCAGTGGCTATTCGAACGTTGGGCTTGGCCGGGGACAAGTATCAACAATTGTTGAATTCCTTGGACCAACAGACGATACGTCCACAACGAATTTGTGTTTATTTGGCAGAAGGGTATTCTGTACCTAAAGAAACGATTGGTTGGGAAGAATATTTTTATGTACCCAAGGGAATGGTGGCGCAACGGGCACTTTCCTATCCTGAGATTGATACGCCGTACATTCTTTTTTAGGACGATGATCTTTCTTTTCCACCCGATACGGTGGAGCGGATGTTTAATCTATTGCAGAAGCATCAGGCTGATGTGATTTCGCCGGATATCTTTCCCAATGCCGAGCGACCTTTGCTTTCGGAGTTGATGATGACCTTGTCTGGGCGGATGCGAGCCCGTAGAGGAGATCGGGAATGGGGATATAAAGTGATGGCCAATGCCGGGTATTCATATAATGCTTCACCCCAAGAAGAAGTATACCGTTCACAGACCAATGCGGGAGCATGTTTTTTGTGTTCTAAAGCAAACTTCCTGAAAATTCATTTTGAAGATGAACGGTGGATGGATGGGCAAGAATATCCCATTGGAGAGGACCAAGTTATGTTTTATAAGATGTATTTGTCTGGCTTGAAAATTCTGACCTGGTATACGCATGGATTTCGGCACTTAGACGGTGGCGATAACTTGAATCCGAAGAAAAAGATACGGTTGATTGCTGCTGATTTTGGGTTTAAGGTTATCTTCTGGCATCGTTTCGTTTTTTTACCAGAGAAGAGATTCGGGGTTCGGATATGGAACATCTGTTGTTTGGGATACACCATAGTCTTTGCCTTGCTGGTCTCGCTTTTGAAGGGAAATATAGATATCGTGAGAGTAAAATATGATGCTATTCGTCGAGCCATTCGTTTTATTAAAGATGAAAGATACCGAAATTTACCTAAGATAAAATGACAAATAAAATGAATACAGTACCCATAGTATTTGCTTTTGACAAAAATCTGGTCATGCCGGCTTGTGTTTGTATTTCATCTTTGTTGATGAATGCGCGAAAAGATACGTTTTATGATATTTTTATATTGTCTCCGACGAATGCGCATTTGGAACGGACTGCGTTGAATCGATTGACTACCTATTACTCTAATTGCCAATTGCATTTCAGAACTGTGGATGACCGTTTTGCACAATGTTATGAGATTAGAGGCATCACTATTTCTACGTATTATCGACTGTTGATTCCAGAACTTATACCAGAATATGATAAGATTATCTATTCGGACGTAGATGTTATTTTTCGTATGGATTTATCTGATGTATATGCGGTAGCACTTGATGAAAAGTTAATAGCAGCCACATTGGATTTAGGGATGAATTGGACACTTAAAGGAAAAGCATATATAGAAAAAGTGCTTCATATGGAGAGTGGGCATTATGTTCAAGCTGGTTTCACTATCTTCAACTCTGGAAAGATGCGAGAGGAACACCTTGTTGACGTCTTTATGCACCTTTCTGGTAAAAAATTTAAGTATCAGGATCAAGATATTTTGAATGTAGTTTGTAAAGACCGAATAAAATATCTTTCTCCTTGTTATAATATGACTGATTATTCAACATATTACGCAGTAAAAGAAAAGAAAAAATTTTTGTCTATTTTTACAGAGAATGATAGGGGAACCTGTTTATTAAACGGTAATCTGCATTACAATGGACATAAACCGTGGAAGAAGTTTAGTGTCAATTTCGATCTATGGTGGGAGGTCTATCGGAAATCGCCATTTTTTGAAGAACAATTTTATTTTGATTTTTATTGGGGACGTTTGAATGAGTTGGACCAATTATCTTTGTGGAAACGCATCAAAATATTGATACGTTATTTTGTTTATGGAAAAAGACGATTATAGGTATGAGAATTGTATATTGTTTGCCTTCAATCCATTTTATGGGAGGGCTTGAGAGGATAATAATTTTGAAAGCTAATTATTTATTGCGTATCGGATATGAAGTCTGTTTGATTACGACTGAACATGAAGGCAAAAACGCTTTTTTTGAGTTGCATCCTGCCATTAGATGTTATAATTTGAAAATCGATTATGAAAGGAATAGGCAGCGTCCTTTCGTCAAAAAATTGTTCTATTTCTTTTATAACCGGTATTTACATATACGGAGGCTTCGGGCTTTATTGGATGAATTGCAAGCAGATGTCGTGATATCAACGTTTCGTACGGAAATGCCAATATTGCCTTATTTAAAAGACGGCAGCAAAAAGGTGCTTGAATTTCATGGAAGCAGACCCATGTTTAAGATTTCTCAACGAGAGGGTATCTATCGTTGGGCAGAGAAACTGAGTGAATCTCGTTTTGAAAAAAGAATTGCTGCTTATGACCGGTTTGTTGTGTTGACGAAAGCGGAGGCTTTGGAATGGAAAAATTGCAGAAATTTGTCTGTGATTCCTAATATGTTGCCAGAGATAAGTTTTCCTTTGGCAGATTTGTCGGTCAAAAGAGTTATTGCGGCAGGAAGTTATGGTTCAGAAAAAGGATTTGACCGTTTGATTGCAGCGTGGGGGCTGATAGCTCAGCAACGGCCGGACTGGACACTGCATATTTATGGTGAAGGTCCTTTGCGGAAACAATTTGAACAACAAATAGAGCGACTGAGACTCAATACCTCTGTATTTCTGGAGGGGGAGACCAAAACCATCGAGAAGGAGTACGCTCAATCTTCTATCTTTGCTTTATCTTCACATTATGAAGGTTTTGGAATGGTCTTAGCGGAGGCAGAAGCCGCAGGATTGCCTTTAGTGAGTTTTGATGTACCTAACGGACCCCGAAGTATTATTCATCATGGAGAAAACGGATTCCTTGTAAAAGACGGGGACATAAAAGCTTATGCAGAGGCTTTATTAAAATTGATGGATGACGTAAATCTGCGTAGAGAAATGGGCCGCCGTGCCTATGAAGATTCCCGGCAGTATCTTCCGGAGGTTGTGATGAAACAGTGGACGGAGCTTTTTGAAGAGACGGTACGAACCAAATAACGCAATAAAAATGGAAATAAAAGTCAGTGTAATTGTTCCCATATATAAGGTGGAATCCTTCATCGGTCGTTGTGTGCAGACATTGATGGAGCAGAGCCTGACGGAGGTGGAATATATTTTTGTGGATGATGCTACCCCTGACCGTAGTATGGAGGTGTTGGAGCAGGTGTTGCAGCGCTATCCGCAACGGCGGCCAACTGTAAGGATTTTGCATCACGATGTGAATCAGGGATTACCGGCGGCCCGAAATACCGGGTTGGAGGCGGCAACGGGGGAATATGTGTTTCACTGTGACAGCGATGACTTCGTGGAGAAAGAGATGTTGGAACGGATGTACGCGAAAGCGAGGGAGACAGAGGCGGATTTTGTTTGGTGTGACTGGTCCTTGTCCTACCGCCAAACGGAGCGACGGATGGTGCAGCCGTCACTGGATACGCCTGAAGCGGCGGTGAAGGGGATGCTGGCGGATGCCATGAAATTCAATGTGTGGAACAAACTGGTGCGGCGCAGTCTGTATACCGACTACGGGATCCGGTTCCCGGCAGGGCATTCCATGGGGGAGGACATGACGATGATCCGGCTGGCGGCCGTTGCCCGCAAGGTGGCCTATGTGCCCGGGGCCTTCTATCACTATGTGAAAACCAACGCGGAAGCGATGACGCAGCACCTGAACGAAAGGCATTTGGCCGATTTGCAGCACAACGTTTCGGAAACGCTGGTATTCCTGCAGCAACGTTTTGGCGATGGACTGCAACAGGAGCGGGCCTTCTTCCTGTTGAATGTGAAACTGCCCTTCCTTATTACCGATGACTGGGACAGTTACCGGCGATGGACGGCCTGGTGGCCGGAGGCCAATGCCTACATCTGGCAGAACCGGCGCCTGCCGTGGCGTACACGGGCATTGCAGGCACTGGCGGCCCGGAAGTGTTATGCCGGAGTATGGATTTACTATGTGTTGATGTATAAATGTCTCTACCGGTGGTTGTATCGGTAAACTTTGCCGTGCGGAGTGGCTATTTTACGGTCATTCGTTGGCCGTTTGCCGGAACCTGCGTAACTTTGTAACCATTAAACAGAACGTATTTATTTTCCTCTTTATCCATCCGTTGAGCGTATGTTGAAAATCATCCAGATTTTGGTTGTCGGCGTGTTGACCAGTCTGTTCTTTTTTCCTTTTGAGTTTTCCTTCCTGCCGGGGGCCAATACCAAAATGATGTTGGCCGGTATGGGATTGTTGCTGTTCGGTATCAATCAACTGAAACGGGAGAAGACAGACAATAGCGGACAGAAAGACTTTGCCGTGTTGTCGCTATGGGCTGCGTTGGTGTCATTGGTGGCCTTTGCCGCGATTACGTATAACAATACTTATGATTATACTTACGTTTCTTACATCGTGTCCATGTGGGTGTGGTTGGGAGGGGCCTATGCGGCGGTCCAGCTGATGCGCATGGTGCATGGTGAGGTGACAGTGGAACTGGTCATGAAGTATCTGATAGGTGTCTGTGTGGGGCAGTGTGCGATTGCGTTGACCATGGAGTTGGTGCCTGCGGTGAAAGGGTTTGTGGACGGCTTTTTGGGGAGTACCGGTTTCATGGGGAAAGTGGAAGAACGGATGTATGGCATCGGGGCTTCGTTGGATGTGGCGGGTTCCCGCTTCTCTGCAGCTCTATTGATGATTGCTTATCTGACATTACAGGTAGACAAGTTGGGAAAAAAAGCGTTGTTGATTCCTTATTTAGTGGCCTTTTTCTGCATCGGGTTGATTGGTAATATGATTTCGCGTACCACGGTTGTGGGTATAGGGCTTTCGATGCTTTATTGGGCGTGGAGGTGGATACGGTTGGAGGAGGTACGCCGTGGAAGATTGATCCGATATTTGGGCGGGGTATTCTGTGTGTTGGTGCCGGTTGCTGTGGTCCTGTATCAGGTGAATCCGATTTTCCAGAAGAATATCTATTTTGCGTTTGAGGGATTTTTCTCTTTGGCGGAAACCGGACGTTGGGAGGTCCATTCGAATGAAATTCTGAAAAATATGTATGTTTTTCCTGATAATTTGAAGACTTGGATTATCGGTGACGGCTATTTTGACAATCCTTATGGAGCTGATCCTTATTATGTGGGGGAAAATTGGCATGGTTTTTATAAAGCGACTGATGTTGGCTATTTGAGGTTTATTTATTATTTTGGTGTTATTGGCTTACTTGTTTTTGCTTGGTATTTTAAGGAAGTAGCGAGTGTTTGTTTGCGTCGTTTCTCGCATTATAAGATGTTTTTTAGCTTGTTGTTGTTATTGAATTTCATAATCTGGTTCAAGGTTTCCACAGATCTTTTTGTCGTTTTTGCCCCGTTCTTATGTTTGCCTAAGGAAAATTCAGATGTATCATTGTCGGAGGATTGATTTATGGCTTTTTTTGTCGGAGTGATTGTCGTTTTGTATCTGTTGTCTTGGGGGAAAAGAGGCTGTGAGTTGGCACCGCTAACCCGGGAGAAGTCTTTCGCTTTACGAGGGGTATTGGCGGTTTTGATAGTGTTGCACCATCTGTCGTTGGCTGGCGTTTCCGGACTCGATATATTCCGTTCATGGGGTGCGCCAGTCGTTTCTCTCTTCTTTTTTCTTTCGGGCTATGGCCTTTTTAAAAGTTACCAGCAGAAAGGAGAACGGTATTTGTCCGGCTTCTTACGTCATCGTATGCTGGAGGCTGTGGGGTGTCCATTCCTGTTGTCCTGGGGATTATACCGTCTGGTAAACTGGGGACATGTCCCAGGCTTGTGGGAAGAGTGGCAAGGACTGTTCTGGGAAGGCAGAGTGGTATTACCCAATTCCTGGTTTGTGTTGGCCATACTGGTCTTTTACGTATTCTTTTATCTCACTTACCGGTATGTGGCTTCCCGTTTCCGGCTGTGGGTGTTGTTATTCTTGTGTATGGGGTATGTGGGTTGGTGCTTATGCATGGAATATGACCGTTGTTGGTATATCAGTGCACTGGCTTTTCCGACGGGTGCATGGATGGCCCGTTATGAAAGCCGACTGCATGCCTTGTGGACTGCAAAAAGAATGTACTATGGTACCGTCCCGTTGTGTCTGATGTTGATGGCGCTATGTGTTTATACTCACAATGAAGGGGCATATGTGCTGGTTTATCTGTTAATACCTTTGGCTTTTCTTTGCCTTTTTTCCCGCGTGCAGGTGGAAATGTTGGGAACAAACTGGGGAATGTCTTGGTTGAGCAGGCATGCGTATGAAATTTATTTGACTCAAGGGCTGCTTATCGAACTCTTGCGGAGCGAATATGTGTATATCACTTCGGATCTGGTTTACGTGGTGCTTTGTTTGGCGGGAACTATGGGAGTGGCGGCTGTTGTCAGATGGCTTAGCCGGAAAATCGTTGGTTTAGGATTATAGTTATGAAACTGATTTATTGTACCCATTCGGTGGTGAATCCTGGTGGTATGGAGCGTGTGCTGCTGAACAAGGTGAGCTATTTGCGGAGTCATACAGACTGGGAACTACTGGTCGTGACCACTGATCAGAAAGGACGGGCACCCTTTTATCCCTTTCCGGAGGGCGTACGGATGGTGGACCTGAATATCAACTATTCGGATGACAATGTGTTGTCGCCATGGGGAAAGATACGGGGCTATCTGCGGCGGCGGAAACTGCACCGGCGACGCCTGACTGAACTGTTGATGAAGGAACAGGCCGATGTGGTGGCTTCTCTCTATCCCTCGGAATCTTCGTTCCTGCCCGAAATCAAGGATGGCAGCCGGAAGGTGCTGGAACTGCACTTCAACAAGTTCTTCCGGTTGCAATATAACCGCCGGGGTGTGTTGGGATGGATAGACCGTTTCCGCACGTGGCAGGACGAACGTATTGTGCGCCGTTTTGATAAATTTGTGGTGCTGACTGAGGCTGACCGGAAGAATTGGGGGCCATTGGCCAATATTGTAACGATTCCGAATGCGGCATTGTTAATGGCGAAGGAGACTGCCGACTGCGCGGTGCACCGGGTAATTGCGGTGGGACGTCTGGATTATCAGAAAGGTTTCGACCGTTTGATCGACGTATGGAGAAAGGTAGTGGCGTACCCTGATTTGCAGGACTGGCGGCTGGATATCTTTGGCCAAGGAGAGTGGAAAGAAATGTTGGAAGAACGCATTCAACGTTACGGACTGGAGGGCAAGGCATGTATCAATACGCCTTCAAAGGATATCGCACGGGAGTATGCGGCAAGTTCCTTGATCGTGATGAGCTCCAATTATGAGGGATTTGGCATGGTGCTGGTGGAAGGAATGGCTTGTGGACTTCCAGCTGTGGCTTTTGATTGTCCCTGTGGTCCGAGTGATATCATCAGCTCTGGAAAGAATGGAATATTAGTGCCGAACGGAGATCTGGACGGGATGGTATTGGCGCTGACAATGCTGATGCGTGACGAAAAACTGCGGAAAAAGATGTCGGAAAAAGCACGGGAGGTGGTGGAAACCTACTCGGAGGAACGTGTGATGGGGCTGTGGCTGAAACTGTTTGAAGAACTGGTGCCGGGCTGTACCTCACGAAAGAGGGTATGATTATTGCGCGTTTGTCCATGCTTTTCCCGATGTGTTAAAATCAATTTGTGCAGGCCATTTGGTCAGCCGTGTGTTTCCCCTGGTTAGAAAAAGGCTTGACGGGGGATGGGGCTTAAAACAGAAAAGAGAATGAAAAAATTGCTTCAAATCAATCCGGTGCTGCGGATATCAACTTCAACGGGCCGCATCATGCAGGAAATCGGTGACCTGGCCCGGCAGGAGGGCTGGGACTGCTATATGGCTTATAGCGGCGGGCGCGACGGTGTGCCCGAGAGCCGTTTCCATCTGTTGCCGGTGGGCAACCGGTGGAGCGTGGCGCAGCATGGCGTTGTGACCCGTCTGTTCGACCGGCACGGGCTGGCATCGGCTGCGGCTACCCGAGAGTTTGTGCGCCAGATTGAGCACATCCGTCCCGATATAATTCATATCCATAATATTCACGGCTACTTTCTGCATTACGGGGTGCTGTTTGACTATCTGGCAACGGCGGGGATTCCCGTGGTGTGGACTGTCCACGACTGCTGGCTGTACACGGGGCACTGTTACTATTATTCGTATGTGGGATGCGAGCGGTGGAAAACCGGGTGCGGTCACTGTCCGCAGCAGCGCAGTTTTCCGGCCAGTTATCTTTGTGATCGGTCGGCGCAGAACTTCCGGGACAAGGCTGTGGCCTTCACATCGCTGTTGCCCGACGGGCTGACGTTGGTGCCGGTATCGGAATGGATTGCGGGGGAACTTCGTCAGTCGTTTTTGCGGGAGGCAAAGATGCGGGTGATACACAACGGGATTGATACCGGGGTGTTCCAGCCTTATGAAACGGAAGCGGTGAAAAGGAAATACGGACTGGAAGGCCGGAAGGTGATGCTGGGGCTGGCCAGTATCTGGAGCCGGGAAAAGGGACTGGATGATTTCTACCGGATGGCACAAATGCTGAAGGAGGACGAAGTGATTGTACTGGTGGGAGTGGATGAGCGGCTGCAGAAGCAGTTGCCGAAGAATATGATGGGAATCCGCCGGACGGAAAATGTGCGGCAACTGGCCGAACTGTATGCTGCCGCGGAAGCTTTCGTGAATCCGACCTGGCAGGACAATTATCCGACCGTGAATTTGGAGGCCATAGCCTGCGGTACGCCGGTGGTGACCTACCGGACCGGGGGAAGTGTGGAGGCTGTGACGCAGGATACCGGTTTCATCGTGGAAAAAGGAGACGTGGAAGGATTGCTCAATGCCGTTCGGCAGATGTCCTGCAGAGGCAAGGAATATTTTCGTGACCGTTGCCGGGCTTATGCGCTGGCACATTTCAGAAAGGAAGACCGTTATCGGGATTATTTGAAACTCTATGAAGAATTGCTGACCGCGACAACCGATGGCAAACCGCTGTGACCGGATGTGGGCGGGAATAGAAGAACATAAACATATCTGAGATGAAAATATTGCAAATAGGAAAGTTTTATCCTATCCGGGGAGGGGTGGAGAAAGTGATGCTGGACCTGACGGAAGGATTGTCGGAACGTGGAGTGGATTGTGACATGCTGTGTGCATCGGAAACGCCGCAGGTGATTGAACTGAACGGGCACGGCCGCGTGGTCTGTGTGAAAGCATTGGCCAAGTGGGCGGCCACCATGATTTCACCGGGTATGGTGCGACGGATGCGGCGCGTTTGCCGTGAATATGACGTGGTACATATTCATCATCCGGACCCCATGGCTTGTCTGGCGCTGTTCCTTTCCGGTTATCGGGGAAAAGTGGTGCTGCACTGGCATTCGGACATTCTGAAGCAGCGCGTCCTGTTGCAGTTGTACCGGCCGTTGCAGAACTGGCTGATCCGACGGGCCGACCTGATTGTGGGAACTACACCAGTGTATCTGGCCGAATCACCTTGTCTGCAACGGGTGCAGCACAAGACGCGCTGCCTGCCTATCGGTATCGAACGAATGAGACAGGATGCTACCGGAGCCGCAACCATCCGTCAGCGGTATGCCGGAAAGCGCATCGTCTTTTCTCTGGGACGGCTGATTGGCTACAAGGGATACCGTTATCTGGTGGAAGCTGCGCAATATTTGCCCGACGATGTGGTGGTGCTGATTGGAGGAACGGGGCCGCTCCGTGCGGATTTGCAGGCACAGATCGACCGTTTGCAGTTGCAGGGAAAAGTTGAGTTGCTGGGTTTCGTGAAAGATGAGGAGGTGCCGGCCTATTATGGCGCCTGTGACTTGTTCTGCCTGCCTTCGATACAGAAAACGGAGGCTTTCGGGATTGTGCAGATCGAAGCCATGTCGTGTGGAAAGCCGGTGGTGGCGACCCGCATATCGGAATCGGGCGTGGCCTGGGTAAATGCTCATGGTGTTTCGGGACTGAACGTGGAGCCGGAGGATGCCAAGGCATTGGCTGAAGCAATAGAGGCCATACTGAAGGATGAAACAGCGTATCGGAATTTTTCTGAAGGAGCCCGCCGCCATTTTAAGGAATATTTTACCCGGGAACGGATGCTGGAGGATTGTCTGCAAATTTACCGGAATTTGCTTGGATAGAAGGAGGCTCTTTCTTCGCGAGGAATAAATGATATCCATGTTATATATAGTTGGAGCGTTGGGCTTATGTGATTGGGGTAAAAAGAAATAGGTGAATTAGGGGACTTTGTCACTTTTTTATTCTGTTTTTTCCTTGTAAGGCCGTGAAGTATTTTGTAAATTTGCAGTCCAATCCAGAGAACTTTTGATAGAAAATAGGACGCTTCCTTCTCAGAAAGTATATAGCTTTCGGTGTATGGAAACATCTTTCCTTAATTTTAAAGGAGAGAACTGTATAGAAGAGATAAATATAGAGAAGAAAACAGAATGGAGAAAATGGATTATCGTCCGGTTATGTCATCCACGCATTGGTGGTTGAAACGTGGGGCGGATATTTTTTGTTCGCTGATATGTATGTTGGTATTTAGCCCGCTGTTCCTTGTTATATATATAGCGGTGAAATGCGAACGGAGTGGTCCCGCTTTTTTCCGGCAAACGCGCATCGGCTATCAGGGACGGCCTTTTGAAATCTGCAAGTTCAGGACAATGTACCAGGATTCGGAAGAGGACGGTGTGCCTCAATTGTGCCGGGACAATGACGAAAGACTGACAAAAGTAGGAAAGTTCCTTCGGGAGCACCATCTGGATGAGTTGCCGCAGCTGTGGAACGTGCTGAAGGGGGATATGTCACTTGTCGGTCCTCGACCCGAGAGAAAATATTTTATTGATCAGATTATGAAAGTGAATCCCGACTATCGTTATCTTTTCCAGATAAGGCCGGGGGTCTTTTCATATGCAACACTTCACAACGGATATACGGACACATTGGAGAAAATGCTGGAACGGCTCAGAATGGATTTGGAATATCTGAAACGTCCGTCGCTCTTCGGTGATCTTAAGATTGTTGTTCTGACAGCCTTGTTTATTGTCAGTGGCCGGAAATTCTGAAAGGAAGTTTTCCCTGTTGATGTCCGCATGAAGATGTCTGTTGTTTAGTACATTTTTTACCGATTAACGACACACGAAATGCGTTTGAAAAAAGATTTGACTTTGCGCCGTATAGGCAGTAAATATATGATTGTAGACGCCGGAGATGAACAAGTGGACATTTCCAGCGTTTATACTTTGAACAAGACGGCAGCCTGGATATGGACGCAGGTGCAGGGTACGGATTTTGAACCGGAGGAACTGGCGGAAAAGCTGGTCGCCCATTATGAAGTCTTGCTTGAAGTGGCATTGGCAGATGTAAGGGCTTTGTTGGAAACCTGGAGAAAATACGGGTTGTTGGAAGAGTGAGAAGCAGGTAAGGAAGGGCCGGGTATGAGAGAGAATGCAGAACATGCTCTGATGCTTTTGTTGCGGGCAGGCTTGTGGGAACGGCCCATTGAGACTGTCGCGCCTTTCCCCCTGACGGAGACGGAATGGGAGGAGGTGCTCGAGATGGCGAGGAGGCAGACCGTTGCGGGGATTGTGGCCAAAGGACTGGAATATCTTCCGGAAACACACCTTCCGCCGGTTGGCCAAATGGCCCGCTGGGCTTTGGTGGTCGATGGAGTGGAACGGCGTAACGAACGTATGAATCAGGCGCTGGAAAGTATTTATCGCGGAGTACAGTCGTGTGGATTTACCGCCTTGTTGCTGAAAGGGCAGGGAGTGGCGGCTTATTACGCTTCGCCAACCCTTCGCGATTGTGGCGATATCGACCTTTATTTTCCATCGGAAGAAGAACACCGGAGATTTGCTAAATTATTGCAGTCGAAAGGCGTGAAGGTCAGAATGGAGTCGGATCGAAGTTTTTGTTACACCTGGAAAGGAGTCGTCGTGGAGCAACATCCGGAAATGCTGGATGTGCAGGCACCGGCGGCTTTGCGCTTTCTTAAGGGCATGGAAGCAGGGCGTGACGTCGATGAATTTAGCCTGAATGGGAGGCTGAGGGTGAAACGGCCTGTGCCGGTGCTGCAGTTGTTGTTGCAGTCGAGTCATATCCTGAAACATTTGTTGGGACGGGGTGTCGGCCTGCGGCAATTTTGCGATTTGGCACGTTCCTATGCCGTGTTGGACGGACAGATAGACGGAGAGCAATACCGGATGGCTTGCCGAAGTCTCGGGTTGTTGAAATGGAATGAACTGTTGCACGCATTTCTGGTGGAGGAATTGGGATTGCCGGAAGAAAGTCTTCCTTATCCCCGAAACCGGAAGGAGAAAGTGAAAGCATTGAAAGCACGTGTGATGCGTGACGGAAATTTCGGACAGTATGCCGGAGGGATGACCAGCCTGCAGGTGACAGGCTGGAAGCGTAAATGGATAACCTGCAGCTGTTTCCTGAAAAATGCGGCTTTTGCCCTGCGTTATGCCCCGGCTGAGGCTATGTGGACGGTGTTCGGACTGTTTCGCGGAGCAGTCGCAGCCCGTCAGTAAGTGTGTTGATGCAAATAAGTTCCGTGAAACAGAAACGTGTAGGAAGAAAGCGAGGAAGTAAAGGAAAATAAGATGAGTAGTAAGCCATATTATTATAAGGTTGCGGACTGTTTGTTCTCACTTACGTTGCCGGATGTTTGTCCGATGGATGAGTTGCTGCCTTCGTTCCAGCCGTTTTCTAGCCAGCCCGATGCGGGAGAGCAGGTACTTTTTGCGGTGACTGCCGGTGGGGAACTGCCGTCGGCGTCAGGCGTACCGCATTGGACAGAACGGCAGGAAAACCTGTTTGGGCATATGGAGATGAGTCGGTTTGACAGCGAGTACCGTTGTCATGTCAGTTTTTCCGAGCAAGGGAAACGCCATGTTCTGGTCAGTTCGCTGGATTTCACGGAGAACCGGGTGTTTCTGGACTGGGAGGATACAAATGTGGGAAAGGTATTGAGCGCGATGTTGTGTCTGGTCTTTGCCCAGGCCGGCTTGATGCGAGGAGCTGTCTGTTTTCATGCCTCGGTCGTGGAGAGTGGAGGACTGGGATACCTTTTTCTGGGGAAAAGCGGCACCGGAAAAAGTACGCACTCGTCCTTGTGGTTGAAGCGTGTAGCCGATGCGCGGCTTTTGAATGACGACAATCCGGTGGTTCGCTTGCAGGAGGGACGTGTGGAGGTCTACGGAACACCGTGGAGTGGCAAGACGCCCTGTTATCGGGATGCCTCGTGCCCGGCAGGTGGTTTCGTGCGGATTGTTCAGGCGCCCGAAAATCGTTTTCGTCTGGTTGCGGACAGCCAGGCCTTTGTGCAATTGCTGCCCAGTTGTTCGGTCATTCTGCGTGACAAAAGGTTGCATGGCGCTTTGTGTGATACGCTGGTGGGCATGGTGGAAGCCGTCAAGGTGGGGGTCCTGGAATGTATGCCCGATGTATCGGCTGTGGACTGTTGCCGGAAAGGGTTGGGACTGGATTGAGAGGCCGGTGTTCCCGATGAACTTTGAAAAAGCAGAAATGGAGTCATTGCCTTCCGTTGAGTCAGGAAAGCTCGAGCCGTATCTGAACTTTTGCACTTTTTGAAGGTGGAAGTTGGCTTTTCTCCAGGAAAAATGACTGACGGATAAGGATAATATTCTAACTTTGCACTCATTATCACCCGTTTTACCGTAAGGGCGGGTTCTTCATATAGAATAGAAAAAATAATAAGATACTCATAAATGAAAAAGCATTTGTTTGTTGTGGGAATGATGGCGGCAGCGCTCCTGTCGTCGTGTTCTTCCTCCAAGGATTTTGTTTATCTGAACGACATGAAGGTGGGAGAGCAGTATACTTTTTCGGCCAAACACGAGGCCGTGGTGCATCGTGATGACCGGTTGAACATCACGGTCAGCTGTAAAACGCCGGAATTGGCTATTCCGTTCAATATTCAGAGCGGCAATGTGCAGGTGAGTGCAGATGGTACAGTACGGGCAAGTGAAGAACCTCTTACCCAGGGATACCGTGTCGACAAGAACGGAGACATCATTTTCCCCTTGTTGGGCAAACTGCATGTGGAGGGAATGACGGTGAATCAGGTGACGGAAATGATACGGAACCGTATTATTGACGGCGGATACATCAAGGACCCGATGGTAAATATGGAATTCTTGAATTTCAAATATACCGTGCTCGGTGCGGTGGGGAATAATGGTACTTTTTCAGTGAAAGGTGACCGTATTACCCTGCTGGAGGCGATTGCACAGGCAGGTGACCTGACGGCGAAGGCCCGTATTGACCGTGTAGCTGTAATTCGTGAGTCGGGTAACGAACGGCAGATTTATATGCATGACCTCCGGAAAAAGGATATTTTTGATTCTCCCTGTTTCTATCTTCAGCAGAATGATATCGTGTATGTGGAGCCGAAATACAGGAAGAGAGATAAAGAAGACCGCGGATTTCAGATTGCAACAGTGGGCTTGAGTACGGTAACTGCCATTACTTCCTTGCTTTATCTTTTCAAGAAATAAGGGAATTATCGCGTAATAAACCAGCATACAGCGAAATACAAAACTAAAAAGAAATGCAAAATAAATCAGTAAAGACAAAAATCGATACGAGTACCAATGTGGTGGATGTGCTGAAGTTTCTGGCCTCCCAATGGCGTTGGTTCCTGCTTTCGGTCGTGGTATTCGGTGGTCTGGCCTGGTACAAGGCAGCTACGACACCGTATACTTATTTCCGTGCGGCCACAGTCATCATCAAGGACCCGTCCAACAAAACATCGACTGCCGGACTTGACCGTTATGACAATCTGGTGAACAAGGTGAATGTGGCCAATGAGATTTTGCAGTTCAACTCGAAGGCATTGATGCGTGAGGTGGTTACCAGAGTGCGGGCAGATGTAAGCTATCAGATAGCCGAAGGATTGCGGGATATTGAATTGTATACACAGTCACCGGTTCTTGTGACATTTCCCGAAGCTACTCCTAAAGCTTATTATTCGATGGCGGTTTCGGTCCTTGACAAACAAACGGTGAGAATTTCCAATTTCAACGGAAAGGCGGGAAGCGTGGATGTCAAGTTGAATAAACCGGTTATTGTGCATGGAGTCAAACTGACTGTGGCCCCGACGAATTTTTACAGTGACAGTTGGAAAGGCAAGAGCATTCAGGTCCGCAAGTTGCCATTGGAGGCAGTGGTAGCCCGTTATTTGGCCAATCTGGGAATCAAGCAGGAAGAAGATGAGGCTTCTATCTTGAAGTTGTCGCTCAAGGACAATTCACCGGCACGTGCCGAGGATGTGCTGAACATGCTGATTACTGTTTATAATGAGGATGCGATTAATGACAAGAATCAGGTAGCCATCAATACGGCCGACTTCATTCATGAGCGTCTGCAGATTATTGAAAAGGAACTCGGCTCGGTGGAAAGCGACCTTGAAAATTTCAAACGGAGCAACGATGTGGTCAACATTGAATCGAAGACTGGGCAATACATGAGTGAGTCCCAACAGAGTAATGCATTGGTGATGGAGATGGAAACGCAGTTGCGGCTGGCCAATTTCATTAAGGATTATCTGACAGACCCGACCAAGGAGCGTGACCTGATACCGTCCAATACGGGTATCAGTGATGCCGGAATCGAAGGACAGATCGCACAGTACAATACGATGAAACTCCGTCGTGACAAACTGATTGACGACAGCAGTGAGCAGAATCCGGTTGTACTGGAGTTGAACAACTCTTTGCGGGCCATGAAGCAGAACATCATCCGTGCGGTAGACAATTTGATTGTCAGCATTGAAGTGCGGCGCAACGATGCGGAACGTCGGGAAATGCGGGCACGGGCAGGAGTCAGCACCATACCGACCAAGGAACGCCAGATGCTGACGATAGAGCGTCAGCAGAAAATCAAGGAATCGCTCTATATGTTCTTGTTGAATCGCCGTGAAGAGAATGCTTTGTCGCAGGCAATGGCTGACAACAATGCGCGGGTAATTGACGCGGCTGACGGTAGCGATTTCCCCATCTCGCCCGACCGCAACCGCATCATCCTCTTGGGTATTTTGCTGGGACTGGCTGTTCCCGGGGCAGTATTCCTTCTTATCTCTTTTATGGATAACAAGGTTCGTTCACGGAAAGATGTGCAGAATAGTGTGACGGTACCTTTCCTTGGCGAAATACCTCTGGACGCAGATGCCAAGAAGCTGCGGAAAGAGAAAAAGCATTTGACCGCACCCATCAACAGCGTGGAGGGTGACGGTATGGTGGCAGAAGCTTTCCGTATTTTGCGAAGCAATCTGGCCTTTATGATTAAGAAGAATCATTCTGTGCAGGTCATTACGTTGACTTCGTTTGATGAAGGTGCCGGAAAAACTTTTATTGCTCATAATTTGGGACTTTCGCTTGCTGCGACAGGCAAGAAAGTCGTGATGGTGGATCTGGATATCCGTAAAGGGACTTATTCCCGTTATTTGAAGGATAGGAAAAAAGGTGTCACTACTTATTTGCTTGATCCGAAGATAAAGGTAGATGATATCATTCAGCGAGATGATAATTACGGTAATGTGGATATCATTGCTGCTGGTCCTATTGCACCTAATCCGGCGGAACTGCTGTTGAATGAGCGTTTGGATGAATTGATGAACGAATTGCGGCAGAAATACGATTATGTCATCGCCGATAACGTTCCTGTGGGATTGGTGGCCGACGCTTCCATTGTCAGCCGCGTAACCGACGTGACATTGTTTGTTATCCGTGCCGGCCGTCTCGATCGTCGCCAGTTGGTGGATATTGAGGATTTGTATGAGGACGACAAACTGAGTAATATGGCTTTAGTTCTGAATGGAGTAACCAAGCGCTCACATGGTTACGGCTATGGTTATGGCTACGGCTACGGTTACGGTTATGGCTATGGTTATGGACAAAAAAAGAAGTAAAGGGACATAGCCTGTAGGCAGGTCATCAAGAGGTATATCGGTAACGGTGTACCTCTTTTTGTGTCAATGGGGGAATGATAGGGGAAAGAACTGTTGATTGGGCTGTTGCTTTACTTCGGTTCCGTTATGCTTTAAGGCATGGATTGGGGTTTAATTGATACATATATATTCATAGGTGCGTCTTTTTTGCCATGTATCAATTCCATCCTGTTTAGTTCGATTAATGAATCCGGACAGATGCAATAAGGTAGTAACTCGTTAATAAAATTCAAAATTCAGAACAAAGTGGTAGAATAACTTTTCTATTTTCTGAGAAAATATCATATTTGTAATGATTACAAATATTGATATACTAACATTAAGGATTGCATTATGAAAAGAGTTTTGTTGATGTTCGGCTTTATGCTTTGTTGGATAGTGGGTTTCTCGCAGAACCGTACTTATCAGTTGTCCAGCCATATTCTGGATATTCAGGAGGGGCAGCCTGCGTCTGGTGTCAAGATTGTTTTATTGCAGATGCAGGATGACGGGACATGGAAAGCCATTGAAGAAAAATGGACGGATACGAATGGCCGAGTCAAGGATTTTCTGGAAGAAGGGGGAGATAAGCACCGGGGTGTGTATAAATTGACATATCATGTGGCTCCCTATTTTGAAAAGCTTAAGCAGAAAACTTTTTATCCGTTTATAGAGGTGATTTTTGAAATCAATGACGACCAACACTATCATGTACCAATCACCCTTTCTGCCTATGGCTATTCCACGTATCGTGGAAATTAAGGAAAATGTTCGTTATTGTTCATAAGGATTCATTAAAAGAAGGAGATGTGCCATCATTCAAAGCATATCTCCTTAACTTTATTACCGATTTTAACTCCTCTGTTTTCTGCGGGATGTATGGCTATTCGTAGTAATAGATGATGATTTCACAGCCCACGTATTCAGGTGTTAATCCTTCCAAATCCTTGCGGATTATTTTTTGGGGTTTATTTGCTGAGTTGAATTCGTAGGTATAACTATAGCGATCAAAATCAGTATTATCAGTCTCGTGTACCGTTTCAACGAGGTGCTGTGCCCGTTTTCCGGTGTATCCCAGCATAGAGAATATGTTGTAGTTGTCACCGGAAGAGAAGGCCCATCCTTCTGTCTGCATCATCAGCAGCCAATTCAAATCAATGTCTGTTTGATTGGCATACGAGGTAAAAGTTGCTGTGTCGGTGAATGAAGGTCCGCTTGTACTACCCCATACAACTTGAGTCGGGTTATTGTTGTTCCATGTGATACGGTATTCATTAGAACGTTCGTTTGTGGTGCTTTTGACTTGAATTAAGTGTGCTTCCGTAGTGTAGAACAGTTCATAGCTGTTGCGGGTGAGTTGATTGTCTTCGGCGTCGAATTTTTCGCAAACTCCTTTGTGTGCGTATCCCTTTGGCCCTAGTTCTATCTTACCTTTTGCGTAATCAGCAGATGGAATGCCGTTTTCTTTTGATTGGATGTGGTATTGGATGAGATTTTCAGCGTAGGTAATTGCAATGCTGTCTATTTCCGTATCTACTTTTCCATTGTCTTCGCATTCTTGTTTTTTGTAGACCAGCATTCCTACTTGTTCGTTTCGGTTGTATAAAAATCTGAGTTCTCCGATGTCACTTAGTATTCCGTTGGCATCATATTCCATCATCCGGATATATTTGATATTACCTTTTTTGCCCGGATATGTGGGAGAGTCGGGACGTGTTCCATCCTCGTTTACGGATGTTTGTGTAATGGTAATGCGTATTTGCGACGTCCCGCAGTTAAGAAGTATATAGGCAGAACGGTCAGTGCCGCTTTCGTTGGGTTGGAGAATCAAGGATAGTGAATAGGATCCGGCGTTACCGGAGTAACTGTTCAGTTTGAGCCAGTCAACTTCTTCTGTGCTGTTTTCCAGGGGGTGAATACTGGCTTTCCAGGGTTCTTCTGCTGTAAAATTGATACTTCCTACTTTCAGGCTGGCATCGGCAAAAACAATTTGTTCTTTTGTGGTTCCATTGGTCAGGTGGATGGAAGAATTGTTGTCATCTTCACTGCAGGCCGGTAAAAGGCACAGCGTTAGCAGTAGCATTGTGGTGTACTGTAGGATTTTTCTCATTGTGAAAAGAATGATGGTTAATAAATCAAGAGAAATGTCTAGGCCTTTTATTTTAGTAGGAGAGGCCCAGGCTGGCAGAATGCCGAAACATTGCCTAAGACAAAAGTACTTATTTTCTGTGGATATTTCTATACCTTCGATAATTTTACGAAGATTTCCCTTTAGGTATTTTCGGTTTGTAAACTTGGGAAGTCTCAAATGCGGATACCGGATATTGTCATTGAATATATTTCGTTTCTGTTTCCATGGGTTCTGATCATGCAGTCGGACGTATTCTGATAGAAGGCGGTTGCGTAGAGTTGCCGGGAGAATTGATAAAAGTACTTTTGTTGATTTTTTCGTGCGTTTGAGTACGCCGGATAGCGGATGCTGCGCATGTCGCCATGTTGTTGTGATTCATCGCGGTATCAATGCCAGATAGGATTGGTGGCGGATTTCCTGTGGGCATTTATAGAATTAAATATGCCATAATCCAATCGCGATACGTTCATTCCAGTCTTAAAGCGCAATTGCGGGAAAATAACCTAAAAATAAAAAGAATTTTGACTTTAATTTGTCTGTATGAATATAATTCGTAATTTTGCGAACAATATAATTCGAAAGTGGCAAGGATGGAAAAGAAATATTCGGAGGAACAGGAAAGAGTGGCCCGTTTTGCAAAGGCCATGGGGCATCCGGCGCGCATTGCCATTCTGCAGTTTCTGGCTTCGCAGGAGAGTTGTTTCTTCGGTGATATTCATGAGGAACTTCCCATTGCCAAGGCTACCGTTTCGCAACATCTGAAGGAATTGAAGGAAGCCGGACTCATTCAGGGAGAGATAGAGGCTCCGAAGGTGAAGTACTGTATCAACCAGGAAAATTGGGAGATAGCCAGGAGAATGTTTGCTGATTTTCTTGGACAGTCGGTTGGCAAGAAGGAAAGTTGCTGCAAGTAATTTTTTTTGAACGAATAGTTCGTTGTTTTACGAATGACAAATAAGGAGGAAACATGAAAAAATTATTACTCTTGTTCTTTGTCGGCTGTGCATTCATTTCCTGCAATACGAATGCCAGGGAAAATGCGGCAGCAGTTGCACAGAAAGAAGTGGCGGTCAAAAATCACGTGGAGGTACTATATTTCCACGGCAAGCAGCGTTGTGCCACCTGCATGGCGATTGAAAGCAATGCCAAGGCCGCATTGGCCGAACACTTTGCTGAACAGATGAAGAGCGGCGATGTGGTGTTCCGGGTGATTGATATCAGCCAGAAGGAGAATGAGGCGCTGGCCGAAAAGTAAGAGGTGACCTGGTCGTCATTGCTGGTCGTGAAATATAAGGACGGGCAGGAAACGTATGAGAACCTGACCGATTTCGCGTTTGGGCATGCCCGTAAGTCGCCGGAGGACTTCAAGGCCAGAGTGGTCGAGGCTATCAATGCCATGTTGCAGTAGGGGAGGAGAATGATGGAAGAGTTGCAGATGTGGCTGGACAACAGCTCCACTCCCGTGGTGACGGCATTTCTGCTTGGGTTGCTCACCGCACTTTCCCCCTGTCCGTTGGCCACGAATATAGCTGCCATCGGGTTTATTGGCCGGGATCTCGAGAGCCGGAAGCGCATCTTCTGGAACGGCCTGCTCTATACGTTGGGCCGTATTCTTTCGTATGCCTTGCTCGGCGTGGTGCTGATTATGGTCCTGAGAGGAGGGTCGAGCATGTTCGGCATACAGAAGGCCGTCGGCAGCTGGGGTGAATATCTTCTGGGACCGGTGCTTCTGGTCATCGGGCTTTTCATGCTGTTCGGCCACCGGATTCATTTGCCCCAGTTCGGCTTCAGTGGGAATGCGGAAGGCCTTGCCCGGAAGGGAGGCTGGGGAGCGTTGGCGATAGGCATGCTGTTTGCCCTTGCCTTTTGTCTCACCAGCGGTGTGTTCTATTTTGGTATGCTGATACCCCTGTCGGCCACGGCTACGGCCGGCTATCTGTTGCCCGTCGTCTTTGCCGTTGCCACCGCCCTGCCCGTGATCGCCGTCGCCTGGATTCTGGCCTTCAGTGTGCAGCAGATAGGTTCCTTTTACGGCAAGATGCAGAAAGTGCAGAAATGGATGAATGCTGTGGTGGGTGTGGTCTTTCTCGCCGTAGGCGTGTATTATTGCAGCATAATGTATTTATAAACAGGAAAAAAGATAACCAATAAAGAGTTACGCAAATGGAAATTAAAGTATTGGGTCCGGGTTGCGCCAAATGCAAGTCAACCTATCATGTCATCGAAAAGGTTTTGAAGGAAAATCAGGTGGAAGCCACTCTGACCAAGGTGGATGACATTATGGAGATTATGAACTATAACGTCATGACCACACCGGCTGTAGTCGTGGACGGAGTAGTGAAGATAAAGGGACAGGTGCCGACGGAAGGTGACGTAAAGAAAATACTGGGCATCTGAGTGACTGATTGAATGCAGGGCGGTGGATATGGCTGTTACGGGAATCTGCCGCTTTTATTTTCGGAACATTGTTCGTGTTTAAGCGAACAGAAATAGGAGACAGACAAATGATACAAGCTTTTGCAGACTGGTTGGTTTACGGATGGTGGGGCCTGAGTGCCGACACACCGGTAGGTGCCGCCGTCAACTTTTTCTTTTATGATACCATCAAGATTCTTATCCTGCTGTTTTTCATCAGCGCGCTGATGGGGATAGTCAACGCCTATTTCCCGATAGAGCGTTTGAGAAATTATCTGATAACGCACAGGATGTACGGGTTGCAATATGTGCTCGCTTCCTTGTTCGGTGCCATCACTCCGTTTTGCTCCTGTTCATCCATTCCCCTTTTCATCGGGTTTGTGAAGGGCGGTATTCCCCTGGGAGTGACTTTCGCCTTTTTAATCACTTCGCCGCTGGTGAATGAAGTGGCCGTCGCCATGTTTCTCGGCACTTTCGGCCTGAAGGTGACACTCATTTATGTTGTCAGCGGCATTCTGCTGGGGGTGATAGGCGGATTCGCGCTCGGACGCATGCGGCTTGCTCCTTATCTGAGCGACTGGGTGAAGCAGATTCAGGCCCATTCGTCAGCCCAGGCGGACGAATGGGAGAAGGTTCATACCACCTTCGGTCAGCGGCTGCCCGTCATTCTGCGTGATGCGTGGGGAATTGTGCGCGGTGTTCTGGTCTATATCCTGATAGGTATCGGCATTGGAGCCTTCATGCATGGTTTTGTTCCCGAAGGCTTCTTTGAACAGTACATGTCGAGGGACAACTGGTATGCAGTGCCTCTGTCGGTGCTGCTGGCCGTGCCGATGTATGCCAATGCTGCTGGCATTGTGCCGGTCATTGAGGTGTTTGTGGCCAAGGGGATTCCTCTCGGGACGGCCATCGCTTTCATGATGGCGGTGGTTGGCCTGTCTTTGCCGGAGGCAACACTGCTGAAGAAGGTAATGACCTGGAAACTGATAGGTATCTTTTTCGGGACGGTGGCCTTCTTTATCATTCTCTCGGGCTATTTGTTTAATTACATCTTGTAGTGGCGCGGCGAATACCGGCTATTTCTATGGGATGAAACCGATAAAAACAACTTAAATGAAAGTATTGATTCTTTGTACAGGAAACAGTTGCCGAAGCCAGATGGCTCACGGCTTTCTGCAGTCGTTCGACAAGAACATAGAGGTCTTTTCCGGCGGTACGCAACCTGCGGCGCAGGTCAATGCCAAAGCCGTGGAAGTGATGCAGGAGGTGGGGATAGACATCAGTTCGCATGTGCCGACGCATGTTGACAGTTATCTCCGGCAGGAGTGGGACTATGTGATAACCGTGTGTGGCGATGCCGATGCCAACTGCCCTGCCTTCAGCGGGAAGGTGGGCCGGCGCATGCACATCGGCTTTGACGACCCGTCACGTGTAACCGGCACGCAGGACGTGATTGATGCGGAGTTCCGCCGGGTGCGTGATGAAATCAGAGATGCTTTTGCCCGTTTCTACATCACGGAAATCCAAAAGGAACCGTTGCCCAAATGTTCGTGTGGCGGTAACTGTTGAGCAGGCCGAAAAGTGAAAAACAAAGAGAGGACCCGATTCATCCGGAAAAGGGTTCTCTTTTTCTGTTGGTATGAGGGCTACAGGGGCGAAACAGCCGGTGGCGGCTGGAATGGAAGGCATTGGAGCAACCGGCGGTTGTGGGACCGGACTCCACCGGGTGGCTTCGTCCGGCGAAGACGAGGACAGTTGCTTGCGACGCAGGCTGACGTGTGGTGTTGCAGAAGTGCGATGTCGGGGCGCGGCTTCAGGTACAGTCCGGCCGGTGCAGACCTCTTTCACGAGGGAAGAGACGGGAGACGGACAGGAGGGGACATGCGGGCTGATGTCGGGCAGTCAGAAAAAAACGTTGGCAGATAAGCTGGGTTTCAGAAAAAAAGCGTATTTTGCAATCCGTTCCTGCGCCTTGCTGCCACAGCATCGGAGCATGCGGTGACTGAGGGAGGACGAAGCGGCAGGAAACTTGAAAAAACTGTAGATGTAATTCCCGTAAAACAACAGAAAAATGAAGTATTCCCGATTATGGAAAGGCTTGATGTGCAGTTGTGTGGCCATCGTCTCGGCCTGTTCGCCGGCCACTACCGGACAAATGGAGGAACCGGCACTGATACCGGCTCCCCGGCAGATGAAGTGGGAGGACAATGTATTCCGTTTCACGGCCCGCACGACGATAGGGGTGGATATTGCCCAGAAGGAACTGCTCTCAATAGCAGAGTATCTGAATGAAAAAGTGTCTACGGCCATGGGGCATCCGCTCCGGGTGGGGCCGAAAGGTAACGTGTGTCTGACGCTTGTGGCGGATACGGCACTGGGCAATGAGGGCTATCGGCTCAACATCGCCCCCCGGCATGTCGAGATACAGGCTGCCCGGCCTGCCGGCCTCTTTTATGGCGTGCAGACCCTGCTGCAACTGTTGCCCAAGGAAATCAGAGCAACAAGTTGGCAGAAGGAGGTGGACTGGACCGTCAGGTGCGGAACGGTGACCGACCGTCCTAAGTTTCCCTGGCGCGGGTTGATGCTGGATGTGAGCCGGCACTGGTTTACGAAGGAGGAGGTGATGCGGTATATCGACGAGCTGGCTGAGTATAAGATGAACGTGTTTCACTGGCATCTGACGGACGACCAGGGATGGCGGCTGGAAATCAAGTCGCTGCCCGAATTGACGGCATGCGGCGCTTTTCGTGCTCCGCGAGTGGGACAATGGTGGATGCGCGAGCCGCAGCGCGAGGGCGAGGCTGCTACCTATGGCGGCTATTACACCCAGGAAGACGTGCGGGAAGTCATAGCCTATGCCCGCAGACGATATGTCCGTGTTATTCCGGAAATAGATGTGCCGGGACACAGTCTGGCGGCGCTTGTGGCTTATCCCGAGCTGGCTTGTTTCAAGGCTCCGGCCCATGTCAATGTGGGCAACAAATTCTATGGTATCGACGAAAATTCACTGTGTGTGGGCAATGAGCAGACGTTTGACTTTCTCGACAAGGTGTTTACGGAAGTGGCGGCGCTTTTTCCCGACGAATACATCCACATTGGAGGAGATGAATGCTACAAGGGCTTTTGGGCCAAATGCCCCAAGTGCCAGCAACGCAAGCACGACGAAAACCTGAAAAGCGAGAAAGAACTGCAGAGTTATTTCATTCATCGCCTGGAGCGTCTGTTGCAGGAAAAGGGAAAGCGGCTGATTGGCTGGAGTGAGATTCTGGAGGGAGGGCTGGCGCCCGGAGCCACCGTCATGAGCTGGATTGGCATGCAGGGAGGCATTGAAGCTGCCAAGGCCAATCATGAAGTCATCATGACGCCAACGCAGCATTGCTATCTGGACCTCTACCAGGGTGAGCCCAATGCCGAACCGAATACCTATTCCATGTGCAGGCTGAGCGATTCATACGGTTTCAATCCCGTGCCCGACGGAGTCCCTGCGCGGCTGGTGCTGGGCGGGCAGGGAAACCTGTGGTGTGAGTCGGTGCCTACTTTCCGGCATGCGGAGTATATGACGTGGCCGCGTGGATGGGCGTTGGCCGAAGTGCTTTGGACAGGGCCGGACAGGGCCGACTGGAATTGCTTCTGGCCGCGGGTGGAGCGCCATTTCGGCAGAGCAGATGTGGCTTGCATTAATTATGCCCGGAGCATGTATAATGCCATCGTCACGCCTTATAAGGAAAATGGCGTGGTGCGTGTCCGTCTCGGCTGTGAGATTCCCGGTACCGATATCTATTATACGTTCGACAATACAGATCCTGACCCCTATACGCCGCGTTATACGGTGCCTCTTGAAATACCTGAAGGGGCCACGTGGCTCAAAGTGGTGACCTATCGCAACGGAAAACCGAGTGGAAAGATGATTACCATTACGACGAAGGAACTGCGGGAAAGGGCCAAATGAAATCATGACGGCAACACACCGGGACAGCGTGAAGCGGAACGGAGACTTTTCCGTGCGGTAGGGTTTGTGAGGTGGGTTTTCCCTTTTGCTGACGGCGTGGGCATCAGGAAGAAGCAACCTGCCTTTCGCCATCCGTCGCGATGACGCCGTTGGGCTGCTGCGGCAAGGGATTCTGGGGGAGGTGGAGAGGTGGATGCCTGTCGCGGTTTTTCCCTTTGGTCTGTTGGAAAAAACACTTGGTAGTTTAGAAAAAACACTCAGTACTTTAGAAAATTCTAAAGTACTGAGTGTTTTTTCTATGGCTCCAACTGTTCACGCGGGGGTTCGCCAGCTTTCCTGAACAGGGTAAAGTTCTGGATAAGAGAAGCTTCTTGCGTTGCAAAAAGGGACTCTTGTGCGGCGCAGAAGCCGGGATGCGGAATGTTTCCGGGCTTGTGCCGTACCGGCAAGCCGTGTCGCGCCTGATTTCCGGGAAGGTCCGGATTCCCCTGGGGCTGTTTTCCAAAAAGGAAGAGGAACAGCCTTGAGGCGAATGGATTCAGGGGGATTATTCGTGCGAAAGCATCCGGCTGGCAGCCATTTCTTCGTAGCGGGTGCCCGGCCGTCCGTAATTGGCATAGGGATAGATGGAGATGCCGCCTCTGGGCAGGAACAGGCCCGTCACCTCGATGTATTTGGGATTCATCAGGCGGATGAGGTCCTTCATGATGATGTTTACGCAGTCCTCATGGAACGCGCCGTGATTCCGGAAACTGAAAAGGTACAGTTTCAGACTCTTGCTTTCCACCATCTTCATGTCGGGGATGTAGGAAATTCTGATTTCGGCAAAGTCGGGTTGCCCCGTGATGGGACACAGCGAGGTGAACTCCGGGCAGTTGAATCTCACCCAGTAGTCGTTTTCCGGATGCTTGTTTTCAAACGTTTCGAGCACTTCCGGGGCATAGTCCTGCCTGTATTCTGTTTTTTTGCCCAATGATTTGAGCACGTCGGTTCTTTCTTCCATAAGCTTATTTGGATGAGGGGTTAGTCAGGTTTCTCTGTTTCAGGTATTCTTCCAGTCCGTGCCGTCTGAGTTTGCAGGCCGGGCAATGGCCGCAGCCGTCGCCGGGAACTCCGTTGTAGCAGGTGAGGGTCTGGTAGCGTACCAGGTCGAAAACACCCAGTTCGTCGGCCAGTGCCCATGTCTGGGCCTTGTCCTTCCACATTAGCGGCGTTTCTATTCTGAACTGATAGTCCATGGCCATGTTCAGGGTGACATTCATGGATTTTATGAACGAGTCGCGGCAATCCGGGTAACCGCTGAAGTCGGTTTGCGACACTCCGGTGACGAGCACGTTTACGCCTTTTTCCCGGGCAAAGACGGCCGCGATGCTGAGGAAGAACAGATTCCTGCCGGGTACGAACGTGTTGGGCACTCCTCCTTCCGGCTGTTGCTCGTCCATCTTGATATCCGGGCTGGTCAGGGAGTTGGAGGCCAGTGCGGAGATGAAGGAGGCATCGATGAGGTGATATTCAATGCCGGCGTCCTGGGCAATCCGGCGGGCAACATCGACTTCCTTCTCATGCTTCTGCCCGTATTTGAATCCCAGGGCATACACTTTTGCGTATCTTTTCATAGCCCAGAAGAGGCATGTGGTGGAATCTTGTCCACCGCTGAAAAGAACAACAGCTGCTTGGTTGTTCATTGAATGTTCCATAAATCTATCTAAATGTGACTGGTTGGCTTAAAAAAAAGGACTGCTTGTGCGGACGTGATGCGGACGTATAGGAGGCCTGTTCTGCCTGCTGCGTATGGGGGCTGCCGTCAGGTCCTTTGTCTGGCCGCACCGGCTGTCGCGTCCGGAACAAATCAGCGCCGGTTGACAAAATCCGGCCTGCCGGACAAAAACAGTGCTGAAAGAAAGGGAAACGCCTTTCTTAGATGATTTTGAATATATTATAGGAGATGTTTGTGTCGTATACGTCGTCGCCTTCGCATTTCTTGACCAGACGGACAACTCTGACCGTCACAGGCAGAATCACCACTTCATACAGGGATTTGAGCACGACCTGTGTGAGCATCATCAGCAACAGTTCCCTCACGGGCATCAGGCCGGCAAAGGCTATCGGGAAGAAGACGATGGAGTCCGCGCTTTCGCCCAACAGGGTGGAAACGACGGCACGCAGGGAAAAATGGCGGCCTTCGGACATGACTTTCATCCGGCTCATCACGTAGGCATTGACGAACGAACCGGCCAGAAAGGCCAGCAGACTGGCAAAGGCAATGCGGGGGGCAAGGCCGAAGACGAAATTAAAATGCTCTTCCCCCTGCCAGAAAGAGGCGGCCGGCAGCAACACTGCAATGTTTGCAAAAAGAATGACCAGGAAATTGGCTGCAAAACCGCTCCAAATCAGGATGCTCGCCTTGCGATAGCCCCAGACTTCCGTCACGCAGTCGTTGATGATGTAGGAAATGGGAAAAACAATCATCCCGGCCGTGAACGTCAGGCCGAAGAGATGCACAACTTTTGCTTCAAGCAAATTGGCTGATATGAGGCATACGACAAAGAGCACACACATCAGCATGAATAATACTGATACTTTCGTTTGCATAATTCTTGTTTTTAATGGTGATCGAATTATCAACCTCACCGGATATTTTGAAATTGCCTGCAAAGTTAGGATTTTTTTTCTTTTGCATCATGTGGCCGTGTGTTAAAAAAAACAGCGTGTCGCAGGACGGTGTCAGGCTGTGTCGGTGTCCTCTGTTGGCCGGAGGGGGTGCGTGCAGATGGTTGTGGCTCCGGCTTTCTGAAAAAGAAAAACCGGCGGAACCGGCACAGCCCATGTGCAACCGGTTCCGCCGGAATCGGGGATTTCCCTGTTCTTTTTCAGGCTTTTTCATTGAAGGCGTTCCATCCCTGTGCCTTGAGGGAGAATTCCTGTCCGTCGCGGGTGATGAGGGCACAGCCCAAATCGGGGCGGGTGATGTGCCCGATGATGCGCACATCGTCCAGGGCAGCCACCTTTTCGTGCAGCGTAAGGGGAACGGTGAAGAGCAGTTCGTAGTCCTCGCCGCCGTTGAGGGCGCAAGTGCTGACGTTCATGTTGAATTCTTCGGCAGTGACGGCTGTCTGGTAGTCGAGCGGCAGCCGTTCCTCGTAGATGCGGCAGCCTGTGCCCGATGCGGTGCAGATGTGGAGCAGTTCGGAAGAAAGTCCGTCGCTGATGTCCATCATGGCCGTGGGGCGGATGCCGGCTTCGCGCAGGGCATGTACGATGTCGCGCCGTGCTTCGGGTTTGAGCAGCCGTTCGAGCAGGTATTCGCGTCCGCAGAAGTCGGGCTGTGCTGCTTCGGCGTCATGTGCCGGGCGGGAATTGAATACCGCCTTTTCGCGCTCCATGAGCTGGAGGCCCATGTAGGCGGCGCCGAGGTTGCCGCTGACGCAGATGAGGTCGGTGTCCTTGGCTCCGTTGCGGTAGATGATGTCTTCATCGCGTGCTTCGCCGATGCAGGTGATGCTGATGGCCAGTCCGGTGAGCGAGGCCGATGTGTCGCCGCCGACCAGGTCGACTCCGTGCTTGTCGCAGGCCAGGCGCAGTCCCGCGTAGAAGTCCTCGAGGTCTTCGACGGTGAAGCGGCGGCTCATGGCGATGCTCACCACGATTTGCCGGGGAGTGCCGTTCATGGCATAGACATCGGAAAAGTTGACCATGGCGGCTTTGTAGCCCAAATGCTTGATGGGCGTATATTGCAGGTCGAAATGGATGCCTTCCATCAGCAGGTCGGTGGTGACCAGCTGGCGGATGCCGGGGGGCGGTGCCAATACGGCGCAGTCGTCGCCCACGCCTAACTGGGTGGAGGAATTGACCTTCGGGAGGTCGCGGGTGAGGTGGCGGATGAGGCCGAACTCACCGAGGGTGGATATTTCTGTCATGAGGTAAATGTTTTTTCGGTCAGAGAGAAGTGCCGGAAGAGTCCGGACGGAGATGGTTGGCTCTTGTTGGGACAAATCGGGAAGCGAAGGGAGAACACGCTCTCGCTTCGCTTCCCGATGGATGGGGAAAAATCCTTTCTTGATGCCGGGGCGGTATCAGAAGTAGAATCCTAGCCCTACACGGAAACCTACGGAACTGTTTCCTCCGAAGTCGTGCAGGCTCATCTTGTAATAGAGCGAAGGCTCGAAGGTGATGTGTCCGTTGAGGAAGAAGGCGTAACCCACTTCCACCGGAATCATGAGGTCATTGTTGTTGGGGGTAAAGTGGTTGTATTCGGCTCCTGCACCGAGAAAAATGCCGTTCTGCGAGAAAAAATAGCGGGCGCCGGCTCCTACGCGCACGTCGTCGATCTGGCGGGTGTGGTCGTAGCCGATGTTACCCTTGAGCATCCAGCAGTCGGCTATGAAATAACCGGCTTCGGCATCGAGGCCCAAACGGAATTTTTCGTTGTCGCTGTAGGAAAGCCCGATTCCCGAAAGAGAGGCACCGATGTATTTTTTGCCTTTTTCAAACTGGGCGCTGGCGCTGAGCGTGGTGGCGAGCAGCAGCAGGAGGGTCAGGATTTTTTTCATGATTCTGTTGTTTTTAGTTAGTGTTGGAGGACGGAGACTGTCATAAGGCACAGCCTTCGTGCTGATTCTTTTTCAAAATTACGGTTTTCTTTGATATATCGTTTCTTTTGTGCAGAAAAAATGAGGAATAAGTCCAAATATGCGGTTTCCCGGAACAAAACTAGGGTTCAGCCGGCAGGGGGGAATGCGCAGGGACGGCAGTCGAGAACGGCTTCCCTGACGGTGGCGCCGGGCGTGAGGACCCGTATGTCTGGCGCTGATGGGGCTACAGGGCGCAGGCGGTAGACGGCCGGTGTCAGGCCGGCTGTCCTGCGCAGGTGAAGGGCCACGTGGCCCATGGTGCGCCGCAGGTTGACTTCGACGCAGGGGTGGAAACGTGGGCCGTCCGGAGTGTCCACGCACATGAGGTCAACGCCGAGCGGGCCGTTGTAGGCTCCCTGGAGCAGGCGGTGCAGATGGTGGGAAAGGCAGTCGGCAAGCGGGGACAGAAGTGGGCGCAGCGGTGCGGGCAGATATTGCAGCAGCACGTCTTGCGGTGCGATGAGGTTGCCGGTATAGGCTCCGGTGGAGGCGGTGGTGAAGAGGGATAATCCTTCGTAGCTGACGCTGGTCGCTGTGGCTGTGAATTCGAGGGCGAGGTCGGTTGTATGCCGGTAAAAAGGTTCCGCTTCCACTGCACCCTGTTCGCGCAGCAGGCGAGTCACCCGCCGGTGTATGCTTTCCGGAGCGTTGGCGGTGGCCGGGAACACACCGCGCCCGCTGCTTGACCAGGGTGCCTTGAGCATGGCCGTGCCGTGCCGGCGGACGAAGTTCCACACCGCGTGTTCATTTGTGCACCAGGAGGAAGTACCTGTTGTTTCGGGTATTTCCTGACGTATGGCTTTGAGCAGGTGTACGGCTGTCTGGCGACTGCTGAGTTGGCGGATGGTGTCGAGTTGTCCGGCAGAAGGGAGCAACGTTGGTGGGATGCCAGCCCGTTGTAACTGGTGTGCCAGGAGCGCATCCCAGCCCCAGGGGCTGATGCTGTCGATGTCGGCCGGTGACAGATTGCGCAGCGATGACGGGTGCAGAAAATGGAGGTCGCGGCCGGTGAAGTCGGAGGCGGGCAAGGGCAATGTGTCGGGTATCAGTACGTAGTCGCCCGCTTGTGCCCACCAGGCAGGCAATGTGGCCAGGTCGTTCCCCAATTGCCGGGCGGCACGCGAGGGGTAGTAGTAGGGGGAATGGGCGGCCAGCGCTTCGTCGTGTGACGGGTTGAAAATATGCAGCTGTGGCATGACGGTGTGTTCTTGAATGATGTAAAGGAATAACGCAAAATGGTGCTTGGACGATGCAAAAGTAAGGAGAAGTGGCGAACAGGCCAAAGGGAAGGAACCGGATTTAATGCAACGGAACTGTCGGTTTCCCTGTTTAGGGAACAACGGGGCCGGGGCCGCTATTTTTCGGAAGGAAAGGGAAGCGAATGAAAAAAATAGTGTATTTTTGTATGCAAATGAGTCAGCATGGAGAAGAAAAATGTAGTTCCGGAAGATAGCCGGCGTCCGTTGCTGGGCATGACGCTCGATGAGTTGAAAGCGGTGGCCGTGGCCTCCGGATTGCCCGGATTGCGGGGAAGCAGATGGCCGGTTGGCTGTATGGCAAGCAAGTGACAGCCATTGAAGCCATGACGAATCTTTCGAAGGCGGCACGTGAGCGCTTGAGTGAACAATACACCATAGGCTGCTCTGCTCCTGCCGAATGCCAGCGTTCGGCCGACGGTACGGTGAAATATCTTTACCGTACGCTCAGCGGTCATTTTGTGGAGACGGTCTTCATTCCCGACGGGGAGCGGGCCACGCTTTGTGTATCCTGCCAGGTGGGGTGCAAGATGGGATGTACCTTTTGCATGACCGGCCGGCAGGGATATGTGGAGTCGTTGTCTGTGGCGGATATCCTGAATCAGATTTATTCGTTGCCAGAACGGGAACGGTTGACCAACATTGTTTTTATGGGACAGGGCGAGCCCTTTGACAATCTGGATGCCGTATTGCGGGCTACACAGGTACTTACTGCCGACTGGGGATATGCCTGGAGTCCGCGACGCATCACGGTGTCGAGCGTGGGGCTGGCCAAAGGGCTGGTGCGTTTTCTCGATGAAAGTGAGTGCCATTTGGCTATCAGTTTGCATCACCCTCTTCCCGAAGGACGTGCGGCGCTCATGCCGGCTGAACGGGCCTTTTCCATTCAGGATGTGGTGCGGGTGCTCCGGCGTTATGACTTCTGCCGCACAGTGCCGGCCGATGCCAGCGCTCCGCGTCAGCGCCGCCTCTCGTTTGAATATATCGTATTTGACGGTGTGAATGATTCCCGTCGGCATGCCGATGCCCTCATCGCACTGCTGCGCGGGCTTGACTGCCGCATCAACCTGATTCGTTTTCATAGCATTCCGGGCTCGGACCTGCGGGGAGCCAGTGACGAAAAAATGCTGGAATTACGTGACTACCTGACCCAACATGGCATCTTTACGACGATTCGTGCCTCACGCGGTCAGGATATTTTTGCGGCTTGTGGATTGCTGTCCACTGCACGGCAGGAGCAGTCCCTCCGTCCCGCTGAAGAATAAACGTGGGCGTGTATCTTTAGTCTCTGGCATCGGACTGATGCGCAGGATTTCCCGGTAGAATACGATTGGGCCGGCTGCTGTTGGGGCAAGAATGACGCCATTATCATAACTGAAAAAAACGAATGATGAACGACAACAGAAATAAGGGAAAAACGAATCCCATTGTTGAAACCGCTGAACAGGAGAATCCTTGTGCGGCTGAATTGAGTATAGAAAATCCGTCGCGCGAACATTTGCCGAAAGTAGGTATCACACACGGCGATACGAACGGCGTGGGATACGAACTGATTATGAAGACTTTTGCCGAGCCGGCAATGATGGATATCTGCATCCCGGTGGTTTATGGTGCGTCGAAAGTAGCACAGCAACACCGTAAGCAGCTGGATATGAATATCAACTTCAATGTAATTGCTTCGGCCAACGAGGCAGAGGCTGCCCGTTTGAATCTGCTGAACTGCACGGATGACGAGGTTAAGGTGGAAATGGGGCAGGCGACGCCTGACGCGGGACGCGCGGCCTATCAGGCATTGGAAAGAGCAGTGGAAGACCTGAAAGCCGGGCGCATAGATGTGCTGGTAACGGCTCCCGTATGCAAAGCGTCCATACACGGGAAAGATTTCGACTTTGCCGGGCATACCGAATATCTGGCGGCCCGCTTGGGAACGGAAGGCGAGGAGCCTCTGATGATTTTGTGTAACCGGCTGATGCGGGTGGCGCTGGTGACAACACATCTGCCGGTGCAGCAGGTGAGCGAAGCCATTACGGGGGAGGCGGTGGAGAAAAAGATTAAGGCCCTTTATCACAGCCTGCGCCGCGACTTCATGCTTTCTGCTCCGCGCATCGCCGTATTGGGGTTAAACCCGCACAGTGGTGACGATGGAGTGTTGGGTAGCGAGGAAAAGGAAATCATCGCACCCGCCGTGGCTGCGGCCATGGAAAGCGGCATTCCCTGCTTTGGCCCTTATTCGGCTGATGGATTCTTTGGCGCAGCCATGTATACGCATTTCGACGGTATTCTTGCCATGTATCACGACCAGGGACTGGCTCCATTCAAGGCGTTGTCGATGGATGACGGTGTCAACTTTACGGCCGGCCTTCCTTATGTGCGGACTTCGCCCGACCATGGAACGGCGTTTGATATAGCAGGAAAGGGAGAAGCGTCGGAAGTTTCTTTCCGTGAGGCAGTCTATATGGCTATTGATGTCTGGCGGAATCGCAGAAGCTACGATGAGGCCAATGCCAATCCGCTGAAAAAGCTGTTCCATGAACGCCGCGAGGACAATGACCGGCAGCGTCATACTTTGCCTCAGCAGGAAAAAGAGGAATAACTATTCGCATTGTTCTGTTCCATTCTCCCGTTATCCCGGAAGGGGATTTCGCCGGAAACCGGATGTTTCAAGATGACCTGACAGCATTTGGACTTTTGCCGGGAGAGAATGGAACAGAACAAACTGTTTTTGGAAACAACTGCGGGCGGCCGCCTGGTAGCAGAAGGGCGGTATCCCTTGGGGATTCCCCATTTTTTAGGAAGACAGAATATTGAGAAGAAAGGCTGTAAGCTATTTGTAGAAGAAAAAAGAGCCATGAGTGCACGGGCCAGAAATTTATTTGTACTTTTCGGTATTGCAGCCATCGTAGTGATGTTGTTTACGGTTGAGACCGATTATGATCAAATCGGGCGTAATCTCAGCCGCATCGGGATGTATTTTCCGTTGGTCCTCCTGGTTTGGTGTCTGGTTTATGGACTCAATTCGTTGGCATTTCAGTGGATTGTCAACAGTGGAAAGCACGGTTGGCACCTGTCGCTGAGGTATGCCTGCAAACTGACCGTTTCAGGACATGCTTTCAGTGATACTACTCCGTTAGGCATCGGAGGAGGCCCTTATCGGATGATGGAACTTTCGCGTTATATCGGAGTTCCGGACGCCATGTCGAGTGTCGTCTATTATATGATGACACATTTTTATTCTTTCTTTTTTCTTTGGAGCATATCCATCGGTGTCTTTTTGTGTCTATTCCAGGAAAAGATGAAAGCATGGCTTTGGCCGGTATTCGGCATCTATCTGCTGTGCTTCCTGTTGTTGTCGCTGGTGTTTTATTACGGCTACAAGAACGGTCTTATTGTGAAGCTGTACAGTATACTGTTGAAAATTCCCTTTATCAAGATTCCGGCGGGAAAGTTCTATGACCGTATTTCCGGCACCCTCTGTCAGGTTGACGAGCGGATGGCTTATCTTTACGGCCGGCCGAAGGCCTTATGGGGTGGACTGTGTTTTGAGATATTGGGCCGTTTGGTGGCTGTGCTTGAGTATTATCTTATTTTTCAGGCATTCGGTCTTGATGTCAGTTATGCCGAAGCCTTGCTGGTGGCTGGCTTTTCTTCATTTTTCGACGCTCTGCTTTATGTGGTGCCAATGCAGATTGGTGCCCGGGAAGGGGGACTGGCCATCATTGTGAAAATATTGGGGATCAGCACTGGTGGGGCAGGACTCCTGGCGGGATTCTATACTCGAGCCCGCGAATTTGTCTGGATTTGCATCGGGGTCTTGCTGGTCAAGTGTGGCAATGCTTCTCCGGCCGTTTCACGGAAGTGGCGGTGATTTGGAAAAGCAGGCCGAATCGGGCGGTATGTGCGTGATGCGAAAAATCTTGTTTTGAACTGTTATCCAGTTTTCAAAAGTTTATCTTTTTCCCAGTGCTGAATGTTGGGATATTTATTTTTTTCTTTATTTTTGCGAAAGTCACTTGATTGGGATAATCTTGATAACAATCAGAATGCCTATACTATATATGAAAAAAGCCTTTTTATTTTTATTCGACTTGTTACTGTTGGGCGTACCTGCAGGATTAAAGGCTGAAAGTATGGCTAACGATACACTGGCTGTGTATCTGAAAAACGGCCGTATTGATGTTTTTCCGGACAGTGTGTTGAAAAGTCACAACCGTACAGAAACGGAGTTGCAGATTACGCTGAAGAACGATTCACTCCTTACTTATTCTGTAGCAGAAATGGATTCATTGGGACGGGTGCCATCCGGTTTTCCTAAGTTTACGTCCTTTATGTTCAGCAGTTATTATAATGATGATGTCTATACTGACGTGGCTGGCGAAGTGACCGATTCTACTGTAAAGGCTACAGTGCCGGCCATCGGCAAACGGCTGACCCCAACTTTTCAGCTGGACCGTACTGATGGGAAAGTGTTTGTGGGCAATGCACTTCAGGAAAGTACGGTGAGCCGGCATCGTTTCGACACGACCAAGGTATATGTGCTGACACAAGGGGATGTGCGTCAGTTGAAAAGGGTTAAAATCAAGGACGCGGTGTGGAGTGATGAGAAGGATGAGGTGGAACTGGCTGACATACAGCTGACCGCTGATATGTTCTCAACCAATGCACCCTCCAATTATGGAGAGGACCCCTATCGGATGTTGGACGGAAATCCGAATACGTATTTTCATTCCACCTGGGGAACCGGGCAGTATGAAAAGTTGCCGCTTGACCAGCATCCGTACCTGGAAGTGTCAATAGCGGAGGACGTGACGAAGTTTGTCTTTGAATATGTGACCAGTGGGGAGAACAATAATCGTTTCCCGTTGGAGATTGAGATTCAGGCCAGCCATGATGGTGTAGACTGGAAAACAATAGATAGTGTAGATGAAACGGACGGAATGCCGACTTCGGGATTGGCCAGAGAGTTCGTTTCTCCGGTGATAGACTTGAAGGAAGCGTACCGTCGTTTGCGCTTTGTAATGACGCGGGCGTCATACAAGAACTATTTCGTATTGGGAGAATTCCGGTTGAAAAAGGTGGTGAGTGAGAATGAACCGACGGGGCCGGAACTGATAGAGCCTGCGCAGTATGCCTATCGCTGGCTGCCGTTCGGGCGCGAGGTGAAAGTGGATGTGGATTGGCCGACGGATCGTGCCGTAAATGTTCCGAAAATCAGTATTGACATAGAGGGAGGGAAACTTCCAGCCGATAAGGTTACCTATCTGCAGGCACAAATCAATATTGATGGTGCGGGAGTCTTCCCTGATTTTTCGGCTCCGGTGCAGATCAGAGGCCGGGGAAACTCCAGTTGGGCCGGTGTTGACGGGAAAAGTCCTTACCGATTGAAATTTGAAGAGTCGGTAAAGCCTTTCGGACTGACAAAAGGCAAAAATTGGGTATTGCTGGCTAATCGGCAGAGTGGTTCAATGATGGCCAATGCGATTGGTATGAAGATAGCACGGCTGGTACAGGCCGCAGGAGCCAACGACATGATTCCGGTGGAGTTGTATCTCAATGGCGAATATCGCGGCAGTTATAATTTTACGCAGCAGGTGGGACTTCACAACAATAGTATTGATATAGATGAAACCAACGCCATTCTGATTGAACTGGATACCTATTATGATGAATTCCAGTTTACCAGTTATCATTATGATTTAAGCACCAATGTGAAAGAACCGGATCTGGAGGATGTGCCCGCTACGCAGGCTACACCGATTTTCAATAAGGTGCGTGACAACTTCAATAATTTCTGTAAAGTGCTTGCCAGGAAAAACCGGGATTATGAGAATGTGGTCAACATACCGATGCTTTGCCGTTATCTCATCGTCAATGAGTTTATCCGGAATATGGAGTTAGGTCATCCCAAGAGCACGTTCCTTTACCGTGAGGATATGGATGCATTGCATAGCCGGTATGTTTTCGGTCCGGCCTGGGATTTCGACTGGGCTTTTGGCTATGAAGGGTCATATACCTATTATCAGAACAAAGCAACCGAAGATTATTTCTATCACATGGGCGGACGAGGTAATGAGTTCTTTAACGATTTGCGTTATAATAGTCCCGTAGTTAAGAAAACATATTACCAGATATGGAAGAACTTCGTGGACCATCAGCTGGCCGAGGTGTTGGAATACATTGATGATTATTACAAGTATGCACGTCCGTCCTTTGAGCATAATGCAACACGCTGGGGGGATGGTTATAATTATGCCCCCAGTTGCGAAAATGCCAAACAGTGGCTTACCGAGCGGGCCAACAGTATTACGGAAAGTATGGCCGATTACCCGTCGGAGCCGGAACCTGAAATCCTGAAAGGAGATGTCAACTCGGATGGAGCTGTAAATATTGCTGATGTCGTATGCGTGCAAAACTACTTGCAGGAACGCGAAAACGAGCGCTTTGATGCCGAACAGGCGGATGCCGACGGTAACGGCCGCATCACGATAACCGATGTCGTATGGATTGTGGCCATGGCCATGCAGGAACCTGCCAACGACGGGCGTCATCTTCTGTTGCCGCAGGCTGCTGCATCCTTGAAGGCACAGCCGTTTACGGCGCTTGTTGGCGCAGAGTCGGCATTGCCCGTGGAGCTGACTGTTGAGGACAGTTGTTATACTGCGGCCCAGATGGATGTCGTGTTGCCGGCGGGGCTGGAATTGGAGAAAGTTGTCCTGCCCGATGCCCTGCAGGGACATGTGGTGGAAACAGCTTGCTTGTCCGGCGGACACTATCGTGTGGCCGTTTATGCAGAAAACGGCACCACCTTCCCCAGGGGCAACCTTGCCTTACTGTTCATGGTAAAAGCCAGTCGTGCGATAAATGCCGATGAACGTGTGGCCAGTATTACGGACATCTCGCTGGTGGGGGTAAAGGGAACTGAGGAAAGGTTGACCCCCAAGTCATCGCGCTTTGATATGAACTTGACCGGTATAGAAGGCGCGGAGGGGCATGAGGCCGTTTGGGGAGGCGATGCTCTTTATATTGAAGCCTTGGCCGACAGCAGTGTGCGCGTCTATGCAGTCGACGGTCGTCTGGTACAAGTATGCCATGTAAAGGCGGGTAACAACCGAATCAGTCTGCCTTCAGGCGTTTATATCGTCAACCGGCAGAAAATCGTGGTGAACCGTTGAGCATGATTGTATCCTATTTGATTTACGAAAAGACAAATAAAAAGATGAAGACATTAAAAAGGATTACGGTTTCATTGGTCTGTTGGCTGGCAATGGCGGTGTGTGCAGTTGCTGCCGATGCGGTGAAGATGAGTGTGGAGTCACAGCCCGATTTTCAGAGCTGGAAAGTTACCGTTTCTCTTGATAATTCCCAGTCGGGCAACTATACGGCGTTTCAAATGGACATGCACTTGCCCGAAGGATTCGTTTTGGTGGAAAACAGCCTTGAAGCAGATTTCCGGTTGCTGGCTCATCAGGTATCGGTTGCCACGTTGGAGGGAAATGTGTTACGCCTGTTGGCCTATTCGTTGACAAACAGTGTAATTCCCGGAAACGGAGGAGCGCTCTGTTCTTTTGTAATAGCGGCAGCACCCGGTTTGCAGGAAAATCTTTATACGTTGACAATGGAGGACATCATTTTCAGCCGGCGTACGGGAGCTGAAACTCGCCTGTCCGATGCTTCGGCTGCGTTGAAATATGATGCCGACGGTGTCGTGGAAAGTTACGATGTGGTATATATGGTTGACGGACAAGAGTACAAAAGAGTGCCTGTGGAATGGGGAACGCCGATACCTGCCGTTGAGTCGCCCGTCAAGGAAGGATATACGTTTGCAGGATGGGAAGGCTTGCCGGAACTGATGCCGAAAGCCGATGTTGTTGTGACAGCCCGCTTCACGGTGAAAACGTTTGTAATCACCTATTATCTGGACGGTCTTATCTACAAACTCGTTTCTGTGGAATATGGTGCCAAAATTGTGCCGCCAGAGGTGGAAAGTACCGAAGACAAGGAATTCGGCGGATGGGTGGGATTGCCGGAAACGATGCCGGCGCGCAATCTGACCATATATGGAAATATGGTGCCGCTGGGTATAGAAGCATTGTCCGAAGATACAGTTGTCACCGTCTATTCGCTTGCCGGCAAACGGCTCCTTTCCGGTCGGACCCTGCGTGAAGCCAAGACTCAGTTGCCCCGTGGTGTCTATATCGTCAACGGCCGGCGTGTCTATCTGCGTTGATTTTTGTCCGTATTCTCACGTGAGTTCGGTATAACTTCTACAAAGACATATTACCGGAAATTCAGGAGAAAAACAGTCAGTACTTTCGTAAAAACTAAAGTACTGACAGAAATTTCTATCAGTACTTTAGAATTTTCTGTCAGTAGGACTGTGAAACCGTGATGCGGCAATAGCATACAATGACCTCTGCCCAGGGATAAATAATAATACCGAACTCACGTGTATTCTCATTATCGGGTGGCTGCTTTTCCTGAGGAGGGAGAGGTAGCCGCCTGCTTTTCTATGGCAGAACGGAAGGTGAGGAAAATGGTGGCCGGATGGGGTTGCGATGTGACAGAATTGCTTATTTTTGCAACCGTAACTGATATGAATCGGGAAAAATGAGAAACGCTTTGTCCTATGTAGCCGATGCCGCGCGCTACGACCGGTCGGAACTGTATGCCCGTTGTGGTCGCAGTGGCATTCTGTTGCCCCGCATTTCCTTGGGGCTTTGGAAAAATTTTGGTGCCGACCGTCCGTTGTCTGATAGTCGCGCCCTGTTGCATTATGCCTTCGACCACGGTATTACCCATTTTGATTTGGCCAACAACTACGGGCCGCCATACGGCACCGCGGAGGAAACGTTCGGTCAGGTCATCCGTTCCTCCTTTGCGCCTTATCGTGATGAACTTTTTGTGGCGACCAAGGCCGGATATGACATGTGGCCGGGACCTTATGGCAACTGGGGTTCCCGGAAATATCTGATGGCCAGTCTTGACCAGAGCCTGCGCCGCATGGGGCTGGAGTATGTGGACTTGTTTTATATACACCGCTATGACCCTCAGACTCCGTTGGAGGAGACGTTGCAGGCGCTGGTTGATGTCGTGAGAGCCGGCAAGGCACTTTATGTGGGCATTTCCCGTTGGCCGCTGGTTGCTACGCAGACGGCTTTCCGTTATTTGCGCGAGCGCGATGTGCCTTGTCTCTGCTATCAGGGGCGGTTGAATCTGCTCGACCGGGCGTTGGAAACGGAAGGTATACTTGATTTGCTCGAAAAGGAGCAGTGTGGGGGAGTCGTATTTTCGCCCTTGGCGCAGGGCTTGCTGACGGAACGCTATCTGGAAGGCATTCCCGACGATTCCCGCATGCGGCGCGAGGCAACGCTCAAGCCCGAGCAGCTGACTCCCGATTTGTTGAACCGTTTGCATGCCTTGAAGCAACTGGCCAGTGCCCGCGGCGAAACGTTGGCGCAGTTGGCTTTGCGCTGGGTGTTCACCCATCGTGCGGTTACGTCGGTAATCGTGGGAGCCAGTAGCGTGGCGCAGTTGGCCGAGAATTTGAAGATGTTGGAAGGGAGTCCGCTTTGCGGAGAGGAACTGGAGCGCATTGAGGCGGTGATGAAAAGCGGCGGGCAGACTTTGTGACTCTGGTGCCGTGCTCTCGCGGATTCCGTGCGGAGATAAGGAACAGGGCGCACCTGCTTGCCATAAGCATGCCGGAATGCCTTGACCCCGTAGCCCGTTTCAGCATAATATAATAGCAGGAAGAACTGCGCCAGTCTCCGTGACTGGCGCAGAAAAAAGGCCATCTCAAAAATAATTTTGAGACAGCCTTTTCTTCTTATTTGTGCCTTCCGGTTTGTCGTTTTTTTCCCGGCCGTCATGCCGGGGAGCTGCGGCTGGATGAGGGGGAAACCCAGTGCCGGCGAATTTCCGGAGGCAGGCCGTTCAGTTCATTTGGCTTCGCCGATGCTTTCAAGCCACTTCTGTAGAGTCGCTTTTCCTGCATTGTTCAGCAACTTTCCTTCTTTCCAGTTCAAATCGGGATAAGTCTGTTTCAGTGCTTTCACACTGCCGGCAATGCCGCTGCCGCCCGAAGTGGCAAAGGGAATCAGCACCTTGCCCTTTAATGCATGGCTTTCGATGAAAGTGTTGACAATGCGCGGAGCAAGATCCCACCAGATGGGGTAGCCGATGAAAACCGTGTCATATCCTTGCAGGTCGTTCCGTTTGTTTTTCAATGCAGGGCGCGCCTGTGCGTCGTTCATTTCAACCGAACTTCTTGATTTTTTGTCGTGCCAGTTCAGATCGGCCGGAGTGTAAGCCTCGGCAGGTGTCAGTTCAAAAAGGTCACCGCCGGTGATTTCGGCTATGTTGCGGGCCACTTTGGCTGTGTTTCCTGTTGCAGAAAAATATGTGACCAGAGTCTTGGATGCTTTCATTGCTTTGTTCTTGGTGTTTTGAGCCCGTACAGTCAGCGTGAAGCTTGTAGCAAGCAGCACAGTGAGGGCAAACAGAATTTTATTCATGTTCATGAGTTGGGGGTAAATGAGTCGTGACAAGTGAAAAAAGCGGGAGCTGTACCGGCCTTATGGCCGGCAGATGCTTTGCCGCGAGCGGTTATTGCTGTTTTCCCAATTTCCCGTATTGTTCGTCAGTGACCGGTTCCAGCCATTCGTTTGAGGTCTTTTCTCCGTCAAGTTCGAAGGCAAGATGGGCAAACCAGCTGTCAGCGGCGGCACCGTGCCAGTGCTTCACGTTGGCCGGGATGTGTATGACGGTTCCCGGGAGGATTTCCACGGCCGCCTTGCCTTCTTCCTGATACCAGCCGCGCCCTGCAACGCCGATGAGCATCTGTCCTCCGCCTTTGTCGGCCCGGTGTATGTGCCAGTTGTTGCGGCAGCCCGGTTCGAAGGTGACGTTGGCTATTTTTACCTGTTCCGTAGAGATGGACGCCAGATAGCTGTTGCCGATGAAATATTGGGCATAAGCCGTGTTGGGTTCTCCGATGGGGAAAATCATCTGGCGCTGGAAGTTCGCCTTTGCGTCAGCTGCGGCCGAATCGTCGGCCCATACTTCTTTAGCCAGGCGGAAGGCGGCCCATGCCTTAGGCCATCCGGCGTAGAAGCCGATGTGTGTGAGGATTTCGGCAATCTCCGTGCGGGTGATGCCGTTGTTTTTTGCCGATTGGAGGTGATAGGTCAGCGAACTGTCCGTTATGCCCTGGCTGATTAGTGAGGTAATCGTTACCAGACTGCGGTCGCGTAGGCCGAGCTGGTCTGTACGGCTCCACACTTCGCCGAAAAGAACGTCGTCATTAAGTTCTGCAAATTTGGGAGCGAAGGCTCCCAGCTGGTCGCGGCCGGCCGTTTGTATGATTTTTTCCTGTGCCATAACGTGTAGGGTTAAAATACTGAAAAGTGAGATTACAAATAATTGTTTCATATAATGGTCCGTCTTTACCGTTGATACACCGATTTTTACTGCTCGTTCCGGAAACAGTGCAAAGGTAGTGCATGGCGAGGTAGACGGCTTTGTCTGCCGGCTCAAAAACTTTGTCGAGAAGGTCAATGTTCCAAGTCTTCGCGGTGCATGTGCCGGGGCATCTGTCGGCTATGCCGTCCGTCCGTTCTTCGGGGTGCCTTTTCGGAGGGGATGGCTTTGGGCCGGAGGGGGCTCTGACGTTCTTTCTATGATTGGCAGACGTGGAGACTGTTGGCCGGCGAACAGCCGTATTGCTGTTTATATATTTTTGAGAAGTGCGACAGATTCTTGAATCCCACGTCGAAACAGGCTTCGCTCACTTTTCTTTTGCCGGACACAATCAGGTCGCGGGCCGCTTCCAGTCTGCGCCGGATAATCCATTTTTCAGGCGTCAGCTCACTGATTTTGGCAAAGTCGCGTTTGAATGTGGCCAGACTCCGCCCGGTATAGCTCGCGATTTCCTCCATTGAGAGGTTTTGCATATAGTTCTCGTTCAGAAAGTCGAGGATGTCGATTTTCCACGGTTCGACGAAATCAAACAGGGAGGCATACAGACGGCGGTCGGTATTGAGCAACACGTAGATGCCTTCGATCATTTTCAGTCTCAGAATTTCGTCGGACGGTTTTTCTCCGGCGTCGAAATAGGGAATGATGGATTCAAAGAGCGAGCGGATGTCGGGCCTGTTGCTGGGGAGCAGCCGCAGACTGGTTCTTTCGCGCTCGATGCCGGAGGGGAGGTCTTCCGGATTGAGCGTCCGGTAGAATTCTCTGAGAAATGCTTTGGAAAATTTCAGTACAACGGAACGGTAGGGGACTCCGTTGCCCGCTTTCTTGTGCAGCCACATGCGGTGGTCCCGCCGCATGAAGGCGCATTCGCCGGGGTGCAGTATGGTCTTTTTCCCCCGTTCGTCAATTTCCAGTTCACCCGAGCACAGATAAATCAAGGTATGTTCCCTGTTTTCGTGGGCACATTGCCGGTCGTTGGTAAAATAGCAGGCAATGAATACATTCGAACAGTCGAATACTTCCAGATGTTGCATGAGTTGGGCCTTTTATGATTGTCTGATACAAAAGTAGTGCGTTTCCGTCAAATGCATTCCTGTCATGCTTTTTTTTAATGAAGAAAATCAGGGAGGGAAGTCTTTGCGCCGGAGGAAAAGTAAGGGGAAACGGATTCATTCTTCGCACTTTTTCCGTTTTTTTGTACGAAGCAAGGTATTTTTCGGGAAAAAACATGGCAGGTCGGTGCTTCTTTCTTAATTTCGCGGCAACAAACCCATTCCATTGGTGTTGCGCGAAACGCAGGTGACGGCTTGTTGCGCGATGGAACTGTGTGTGGCAGTTCCAGCCTGAAGGCACCGGCCACAGCAATGCCATTCTGGAGAAAAGAAATAACCGATGAAGGAGAATGAACCCATATTGCATCATTTTCATGCGGAGGACAGCAACCGCCATTTGATCAATTATCGCTTGATTTCCTATATCATGGGAGTTCTGATTCTGGTGGAAGCCGGCATGTTTGCTCTTTGCGCAGGCATTTCGCTGCTTTATCAGGAAAGCACCTATTCCTGTTTCATACAGTCCATCTGGATTAATGTGGCTTTGGGTACAATTATGGTGTTGTGCGGCAAGCGAACCGACAGCCTGATTACCCGGCGCGACGGCTATTGCATAGTCAGTCTCATCTGGATAGTGTTCAGTCTTTTGGGAATGATGCCCTTTTATCTGAGTGGTTATATTCCGTCGGTGACCGACGCTTTTTTCGAAACCATGTCGGGGTTTACGACAACGGGAGCCACCATTCTGGATGACATTGAGTCGCTTCCCCGCGGTCTCCTGTTCTGGCGCAGCTTTACGCAGTGGATTGGCGGTTTGGGTATCGTGCTCTTCACCATTGCCTTGCTGCCGCTCTTCAGCGGAAGCAGCCAGCAGTTGTTCCTGTCTGAGGCAACCGGGGTTACCCACGACAAGATTCATCCCCGCATCAAGGTGATGGCCCGTTATCTGTGGATTATCTACATCGGCCTTACCCTTTTGGAGACCTTGCTGCTGATTTTGGGCAACATGGACTGGTTTGATGCCGTGTGTCATGCCTTCACGACAACGGCTACGGGCGGCTTCTCCACCAAGCAGGACAGTGTGCTGTTCTGGAATTCTCCTTACATAGAATATGTCATTGCCATCTTCATGGTGCTTTCGGGTGTCAATTTCTCACTTTATTATGCGGCAGTGAGTGGTAGGCCCAAATATCTGTTCAAAGACAAGGAACTGCATTGGTATCTGCGTTCTGTCCTTGCGCTGACGGTCATTATCACGCTGACGCTTTTCTTGCTGGATTATTATGATTTGGAAGAATCGTTCCGGAAGGCGTTTTTCCAGGTAGCCACGATACACACTTCGTGCGGGTTTGCCACCGACGACTATAACCTTTGGCCGCCGTTCACGTGGATGCTGCTCGTATATGCCATGTTTGCCGGTGCCTGCACCGGTTCAACGACGGGAGGCCTCAAGAGCCTGCGCATGCTGATTATGGTGCAGAACGTGAAAAACCAGTTTAAGAAAATGCTGCATCCCCGTGCAGTGCTCCCGGTCCGCGTCAACAAGGAGCAGATTCAGCCCAGCGTTTCGGCAACGGTGTTTACCTTCTTCTTTGTTTATCTGCTTTGCATATTTGTGGGATGGACGCTTCTGATGGGAATGGGAGTGGGGCTGACGGAGGCCATGAGCACTACGGTCTCAGCCATTAGCAATGTGGGACCTGCCCTGGGGGCTTACGGACCGGTATATTCGTGGTCGGCACTGCCCGATGCTGCCAAATGGATTCTGGCGGCGCTGATGCTGATTGGCCGTCTGGAGATTTTCGGCATCCTGCTGTTGTTTTACCGGGGATTCTGGAAGGCGGACTGATGACAAGCCGGCTTTTGGCGTTTCTTTCCTTATGAGCGGCAGGCGGGTATGGAAAAAATGAACTGTTGTGCTTTTTTAACGATTTTGGTATTTTCTTCGCTGCATGACGTAATTTTTCTGTACCTTTGCAGCGTCAAGTGGTCTTGCCGCGCAATGGCTGTGGCGTTTTGTGCGGCGTCAGCCTGTGTGTGGCCGGTGTCCTGCTGAAGAAGAGGGGGCATGCGGCAGATGTTGCCGGGAAGCGTATTGTGGTTTCCGCCGTCGGGGCGTTCCGGCTGCAAAGTCCCGGATATCCGGGCGGAGGGCTGCTTGCATATAGCTTTTATTCTACTTTTCCTTTCACCTATCCGCAGTGTTCTCCTGTCGCATCATTGTTTCAGCTTTGGGGGAATGATTGCGTTTGGCAGACTTATCAGAATGTATACATTTGAATTTAGGCCGGATGAGCTGTTTTTAACCCTTTCCTGCATATTTTTGGTGCTGGTGTCTCTTTGTTGTGCATTGGTGCGGGGAGTGCACATGTGCCGTCCTTACGACCGGCATCCCGAGTTGCATTATCCGGCGCGCAGACTGATTGCGCTTGCCTATCTTTCGCCCGTGATGCTGTTGCCCGCGATAGTCTGCTGGCAGAGTGCCGACGCGTGGCTGCTGGTGCGCACCTTCTTTCTTTATGGGATACCGGCTTTTGCCGCGATGGCGTTCCGCCATTATTTTTTTATTCAGGTCTCCCATGGCAAGGCGCGTTTCTGGTTGGGCGAGGGTCTGCCTTTTGCTGCATTGCTGACCGTTTTCGCGTTTGCCTGTATCGGGGGCGGAACGTTGGCTGAATGGTTGGTCGGATGGCGGTTGCTGCTGATTCCCGGTGTATTCCTGATTAGTGGCGGCTATCTGCTGCATGCCACCTATCATTTGTGGCGGAGTATCCGGAATTATCTCTATAGCGAATACTCCAGCGAGGAATTCTTCCCGTTGCGTCTGGCGCGCGGCATTATTTATATGCCGCTCTTTTGGATGGGTACGGCCTGGATATTGTATTGGGTGGACAGTCGCATCCTGTCGGCTGTCTACATGATTCTTATCAGTATGTTTTCCATGGTGATGATGCTGGTCATTCTTCATCCGTTGTATGGACGGACCGTGGAAAACTGCATCCGGGGCGACGGTCAGGGCTGCGTGGACGACCACGGACAGACTTCCTTGGCGCCGGATTCTGTAATGAAGTCAGCAGCCGTCTGTAAGGTTGCTGCGGCAGGACAGTCAACGGACGGTGCTGACGGTGTGGAAACTCCCGCGGAGAATGAACAAATAGAGCGGGGACTCGAGGAAACGGAGAGCAGAGGTCTGCTGTCCGAAGAGCGGCTGGACGCATTGGAAGAGCAGGTGCGCCGGGTGGTGGAAGGGCAGCGACTTTATCTGTCTCCCCGCCTTACCATGTCGGAGGTGGCAAGGATGTTGCACACCAACCGCACTTACGTGTCGGAGGTGATGCGCGAACGTTTCGGCTCCTTCTATTCCTATGTCAATACGCTGCGCATCCGTTGTGCCGAGGCGCACCGGGAGGCTCATCCCGACGCCACGCAGAAGGAAATCATGGCTCATAGCGGATTCGGTTCGGTAAAGACCTACGTACGCATTAAGAAGCTGTATGACGAAGGCCGGCTGTAAGGAGAGGTATTCCTGCTCCTTATGTGCCCCTTGGGGGCATTGCTGGGCAGAACCGGATCGGGCTTTCTTGTGCCGGAGACGGGTGAAGCGCCCTTTCCTTTGCCGTTTTCTCAGGCTTGTCACGTCTTGTCGGGCTGTGCAGATGAAGTGGGATTTACCCTGAAAAAACAGTCAGTACTTTAGAAAAAACGAAAGTACTGACTGTTTTTTCTAAAGTACCAACTGTTTTTTCTAAAGTACCAACTGTTTTTTCTAAAGTACCAACTGTTTTCGGATGATAACTCGTATGTGGCGACCGCAGTTAATCCTTGTAATTTTACTTTTAATTTTAATCCGTTTGCCGCCGCATTCTCCTGAAAAAGAATACGGCGGCAAATTGGAATTTATCTTTGATGGAAGGGAGAAATATTTATAGGACTTCTTTTCTTTAAAATGAAAAATTTTCATTAAATTGCGCTTATGATAATAATAATGACCCCATGCAAGATATAAATAGACTGAAATTGGTTCTTGTTGAGAAGAAACGTACCAATAAATGGTTGAGTGAACAGTTGGGTATTAATCCTTCTACAGTGTCTAAATGGTGTACTAACTCTTCCCAACCTGATTTGGAAACTCTTATAAAAATAGCATCACTGCTTGAAGTGAACGTACAGGATTTGTTGAATACTCCTAAGGTATGAAAGTATGGCAATCAATGATAAAAAAGTAAAGTATGATTCCGGTATAAATGTTTTGGGTAGTATTCCTGATTATGTAGCTATGCTTGAATTTATTTGTGAATACACAGGAAAGAAATCTGAATCAGAGCAGGCATTCTCTTTTAGAACGCATAAAACCTTCAATAGATTCCTAGCTGCTATCAAAGCTTCTATTATTAAGTTTGCTAATGATAATCAGAAGAAGATGTTTCTTACCGCTATCAGTTCAGATGATTTTTCTGTAAGAGAAAAATTGCTTGTATTGTTTTGGCAGTTGGTTTATGGTAACGCTCTTTTTGCTAAAGTGACCAAGGACGTTTTTATGAGAGCCGTATATCAGGGGAGGACTTCACTTTCTGTAATAGATGTATTGAGTTTGCTGCATCATATCAAGAAAACCGAAGATGGGGAATTGAACTGGTCGGAAGAAACTTTAAAGATAACAGCATCCAAATATCTGACAATGCTCAAGAAAATGAACTTGGCTGATGGCAAAACAGCTAAGGAAATATGTCATCCTATCATTACAGGACAACTGTTTGTTTATTTTATCCGTTGGATGATAGTTACGTGTCCTGATAAGCGGACATTGGAAAATCCATTTGTCATCTTTGGTTTTATGGACAAGAGAAGCATTATCGAGAGATTAAAAAAAGTTGAGTATCTTCCGCTATGGCAGATTAGCCAGATGGGTGAAGATGTAACCATAGATTTGATAGACCATGAGTAGTACATTTCAGATAGAGCATAATCGCTTGTTTGGAGAATTGCGAGAAGTGCTTAAAACAGATATAGCGTGTATCACAGGTAAGGCAAATGGAGGAAGAAGTATCCTTTTTGTTTATCCTCCTGAAGATGATGATGCCTATATAGCGTATGCAAGAGAGAATTTTAATTCTGATGAATATTCCTTTATAGATTTAAGAACTCTTTTTACTGAGTTTGTTTCCGAACAAGGAATAGAGCAGTTTCAGGAGAATTACAAGGAATTTGGAAATGAAGTTTTCTTTAGTGATAATTTCTATGAAGAAACTTTCTTCTATTATATAACAATAGTTCGTTAAAAATTAGCCAAGCCTAAGCGGCTTTGGCGGTAAATAA
>ERZ791743.267-NODE-267-length-54446-cov-8.229395_pt1 | contig 54446 bp, 52 predicted proteins | sample MGYA00509952_ERZ791743 | MGnify/ENA primary metagenome ERZ791743 (study PRJEB30046, sample SAMN00792040) | human gut metagenome | study: EMG produced TPA metagenomics assembly of the A metagenome-wide association study of gut microbiota in type 2...
AAATATATATAAAAGGAAAATTTAGAAAACGAGATAATGTTGAAATATATTAAATTATATTCAAAATTAATCTTTAAAAAAATTATCTGCTATTGCTACTAAACTAAGAACACCAATAACTATAGAATCCTCATTAGGATTGAAAGAATTTGAATGTAAAGGATAATTTTTTTCATTTTCAAATCCGCATCCCAGTCTATACATTGCCCCAGGTATTTGTTCAAGATAATAGGCAAAATCTTCAGAACCCATAGAAGGATATGGATTGTATATAACATTTTCTTTTCCTAAAATATTTTCACATGTATTTTGTATTAAAGCAGATATTTTATCATCATTTATAACAACAGGAGTACCTTTGTTTATTTCAACAATAGCACTGCCTCTAAAAGTTTTGGCAGTTCCTTCAGCTATTTCTGTTAATCTCTGGTGGAAGGAAAGTTCTGATTTCAGGTGAAAGGGCCCTGATACTCCCTATTATTTCAACAGTTTTAGGAATGACATTTGCAGCATTTCCACCATTGATGGCAGATAAAGTTATAACACCAGATTCTAATGGAGATACTTCTCTTGAAATAATATTCTGAACACCACAGATGATATTTCCTGCAATCATGATGGGATCTACAGCTTTATAAGGATGAGCAGCATGTCCCTGACTTCCTTCAATAATAATTTTAAAAGTATCAGAAGAAGCACTCATTTTCCCTGAACGATGGAAAATAGAACCAGCTTTGACATCAGGCCAGCAGTGAAGACCAAAAATAGCTTCTGGAACAGGATTATTTAAAGCACCATTTTCAATCATTGACTTAGCACCAACACCTTTTTCTTCACCAGGTTGAAATAAAAGTTTAACTGTACCATCAAAATTATTTTTATATTTATTCAAAATATAAGCACAGCCCAATAAACAGGTTGTGTGTATATCATGTCCACAGGCATGAGCTATTCCGTCATTTTTTGATGAATAAGCTACAGGAGTATTTTCCTGAAAAGGAAGAGCATCCATGTCGGCTCTTATAACCAGACAACGATTGCTGTTTCCTTTTATCAATGCTGTTACACCAGTTGCTCCAACTCTTTCTATATCTGTTATTCCAAAAGATTTTAATTTTTCAATTATAAACTCAGAAGTATTATACTCTGTCATGGATAATTCTGGATTTTGATGTATATGTCTTCTGATTTTTATAAGTTCATCTTCAAAATTTTTTATTTCATTTTTTATAATATCTAAATCTAACATAACAATCCTCCTAATAGTTATCTAACAAAAAACTCCAGCTCCAGGTCCTAATGGAATATTAAATGTAAACCAGATAATAATTGCAATTGTTTGAACAACTAAGAGCGTAATAGTAAAAGGAAGTTCAAGTGAAATCATAGTACCAACACCAATTTTTTTATCATAATTATCAGGCTTATACTGTTCTAAAAGTCCTAAAATAATAGGGACAGCTCCAGCAATAGGTGAAATAATATTTGTTGAACCATCTCCTATACGATAAGCAGCTTGAGTAAGTGCAGGAGAAAAACCGACCATTGAGAACATAGGAATAAATATAGGTGCAAGGATTAACCATTTAGCTGATGAACTTCCCATTAAAAGATTCAGTGCTGTACAGAGAAGAATCAATAAAATGAGAAGAGGTATTGCTCCAATATCTAAGTCTTTTATTCTGTCTGCACCTTTTACTGCAACAATAGTAGCAAGTTTGCTTCTGCCAAAAAGATAAACAAACATAGAAGCTGGAAACATAGTTACAAAAATTGATGTCATACCCAATAGTTCTTTTTGCATAAGTTTAGGGATATCTTCAAGTTTTTTAATAACTTTTGCTCCAACTCCATATGCAGTTCCAGTAATAAAAAATATTGAAAATATTATTGGAAGAACAGATGACATAAGTGGAGACTTTGGAAGAAAATGTCCATTATCATTTCTAAAAAAAGAATTTTGAGGAAGAGATAAAAACAGCAATACTATAATAACGATTACTACAGCAATTCCAGAATAAAATAATCCTTTTTTTTCATCTTGAGTTAATTCATACTGTGATTTTTCATGCTCTTTCATTTCTATTTTAGTATCATCAACTAATTTTGCTAAAACTTTTTCAGTAACAAATGTAAGGACTACAGTAAGAATAAGAGTCATGGCAGACATAAAATACCAGTTTATAACTGGAGAAGTAGAACCTGCTATATTCATAGATTTTGCAGCACTTTCAGTTATACCAGCCAGAACGACATCACTTCCTGATATGAATAGACTTGCACTTAAACCACCAGAAGCAGCAGCATAACCTGCAATTACACCTAGCCATGGGTTTCTTCCAAGTGCTTTGAATACAGCAGCTCCTATAGTTGGAGTAAAAAGTATTCCAGCATCAGATGCAATACTTGAGTTGATTCCTATAAACATCAAAACAGCAGTAACTACATAAGGTGGAGCTTGCAGAATCATCTTTCTTATGAGAGAAGAAAGAAGTCCAGTCTGCTCAATAAGACCTACTCCCATCATCATGACTAAAACTAAACCTAATGGCGGAAATGTGATATAAGTTTTTACAAGATTAGATAGAAAATTTCTCATTTCAGGATAAGATAAAAGATTTTCTACTTTAACAGTAGTCATTGCGGCACCTGTTGCTTGTGCAGACATATATTCTACTGAAACGCCAAAGTGAGAAAAAACAGACGAAGCAACTAATGTGATGACACATAAGAAAACAAACAGCCAGAAAGGATGAGGCAGTTTGTTTCCCAAAGATTCAATAACATCAATAAAAATATTGATGACCCCAGTTTTTTTCATTGTTGAAGTTGACATATAAATCCCCCTTAAAATATTTTCAGACATGTTTTCAGACAAGGAGTCCTTGTTAAAAAGTTATACACTAAAAATAAAAAAAAGTCAATATGTTTTATAAAACTCTATAAAATTAAAAATAAAAAAAGGACTATCCAAATCAATGATTAAAAATCATCAATTTATAACAGTCCCTTTAGTAAAATTAATTTTTATAAAATTATTTGTCTATTCCTTCTACAACTTCTCCATTTATCAATACATAATTAGGAAGTGCAAAATTAGATAGAGGATAATCATTCCATATTACTATATCTGCATCTTTTTCAACTTTAATACTTCCAATTTTGTGATCTTGTTTCATAAATGAAGCAGGATATAGAGATATTGCTCTTAAAGCTTCCCATTTATCCATTCCAGCTCTTACAGCAAGACCAGCACAGACATTCAGATATTGCAATGGTACTACTGGTGCATCTGTAGTGATGGCTATTTTTTTACCAGCATTACTGAACAGTGCAACAGAATCAAATCCTTTCCCTTGTAATTCTATTTTCCCTCTGTGCCCAAGAGATGGACCCATTATCATTGGATAATCAACTTTCATAAGAGAATTAAAGACATCTTTAGCACAAGTACAATGGTCAAGTGTCATATCTAAATCTAATTCTTTGGCAAGTCTGACAGCAGTCATGATATCATCTGCTCTATGAACATGAGCTTTTATAGGAATTTCTTTTTTTACCACAGGAATAAGAGCTTCCAATTTCATGTCAAATTTAGGATTTTTTCCACTTTCTTTATCTCTTAAATATTCTTTTGTTTTAAAAATATATTCTCTAAATAAAGCAGCAATTCCCATTCTTGTCATAGGAGTTTTTTTCTTATCATTATACGTTCTTTTTACATTTTCTCCAAATGCAGATTTCATAGCAACTGAATCACTTAAAAGCATGTCATCAACACATTCTCCATATGTTTTTATACATGCAAAAGTACCACCAAATACATTTGTAGAGCCAGGACCACTTCCAACAGTAGTTACTCCATGAGCCAGAGCTTCTTTAACAGTGACATCTAAAGGATTGATTCCATCTAATCCTCTCATTTGAGGGGTAACAGGATCATTTTTTTCATTGTGGTCAATACCTTCAAAACCTTGGCTATCCCCTTTTAATCCTAAATGAGTATGACAATCTACCAATCCAGAAGTTACATATCTTTTGCCAGCATCAATAATATTATCAGTATAAATATCAATAGTTTGTTCTATTGCAGCTATTTTTCCATTTTTTATTAAAATATCAGCCTCAATTTCTCTTTTTTCTTCTACATCAAGAATTGTTGCATTTTTAATTAATAATACATTATTATTTTCCATTTAAATCCCTCCAAGTAAATTTAATATTTTATTTTATAAATAAATATTCCCCAGGTCCAATAGGAAGTCCTAAGAAATACCATATTACCATTAGTCCAGCAAGTGTAACAAAAATAACAATTGAATAAGGAAGAGTAAGGGAAAAAATAGTACCAAATCCTGCTTCTTCCTCTTTTGAAACTGAAATACCTCTTTTTCTTCTTTCTTCATCATATTGAGCCATTAATCCTAAAATAACAGGTATATCAGACCTTAATGGAGAAATTATATTAGTGGCAGAATCTCCTATTCTAAATGCAAGCTGTGCAAATGCAGGAGAGATATTTAAAAATGCCAGCATTGGAACTATCATAGGAGAAAGAAGCACCCATTTAGTAGAACCAGATACCATGAAAGGATTTATAACAGCAGTAATAATAGCAACTAATATAAGTAGAGGTAGTGGTCCAACATTAGCATTTTTTAATATAAAAGAACCTTTTATTGCCATAATTTTAAAAATATTACTTTTGTTTAGAAGCTCAATAAATACAGCTGAACTTAGTATTGTTACTAGTAATGGAACTGCTTTAGCAACTCCCTTTTGAAGAAATTTAGGAACATCTCTTGAAGATGTTATTTTCTTAACTCCAATTCCAAATCCAATTCCCACAGAAACAAACAAGAAAAATATTATTGGAACAAGGGAAGAAAGTAATGGAGAATTAGGAAGAAAAGCCCCATTTGCATTTCTGAAAAAAGCATTAGATGGAAGAGTAAGAACAGCCATTACTACTGCAAAGAATAAAAATCCATAAAAAGAGTATTTTAATCCTTTTTCTTCATCTTGAGTTAATTTGTATTGATCAAGAGCATCAGTATTTCCTAATCCAAAATTTTCTCCACCAGTTATTTTTACCATAAATTTTTCAGTTACCCATGTAAGTGTTAAAGTCAGAAAAATTGTAGAAACAGCCATAAAATAGTAATTACAAAGTGGTGTGATAGTAACATTTACACCTACACTTGAAGCAGCCTGTTCTGTAATTCCAGCAAGAAGAGCATCAGTACCAGAAATAAGTATATTAGAAGTATACCCTCCACTGCAGGCAGCGAAACCAAGGATAATACCTAATTTTGGATTTCTGCCAATAGAAGCAAAAAGCACTCCACCAATAGTAAAAGCAAGAATTACTCCAGCTCCTGACATGATATTAGAATTTACACATACAAATATAAGGACAGCTGTAATAAGACTTTTAGGTGCTTTTAGAAGATACTTTCTCATTAATACATTAAAAAATCCTGTTTCTTCGACTACTCCAATTGCCATCATAACAATTAGTACTATTTTTAATGATGGAAATCTAACATAAGTATCTGGAAGATTAACAATAAGTTTTCTCATATTATCAAAAGTAAGAAGGTTTACCACTTTTACAGTAACCATTTTGGCAGTATCTCCAATTTTTTTACCTTCATCAAGGTAAGTGGCTTCAAAACCTAATTTAGATAAGATAAAAGATATTAAAAGAGTAACCAGAATAAATATTCCAAATAAAATAAAAGGATGAGGTAGTTTATTTCCAGCTCTTTCAATAAACTTAATACATTTGGCAGCAATACCAGTTTTTTTTGTAGTTGTTGACATAAAATTTCCCCCTTAGAAGCATATAATGGTTTATATAAAATTCTTTTGTACAATATTACTACAAAATATATATAAAGTCAATTGCTAAAATAGGAAAAATTTTAAAAATATATCAAATAAAAATCATAATGTTATTTAAGCGTAAAATAAAAATAAAATTTTATAAAAATGATACATTTTTTCTAAAAAAGTTAAAAATGAAAATAATTATATTGAAATTATAAAAATAAAAAGACTGTTTCATAAATTGAAACAGTCTGAGCTTATAAAAATTAATTGTTATGAAATTAAAGGACCTAATTTTTTACCTCCAAGAAGATGAAAATGGAGATGGAATACTTCCTGACCACCATATTCATTACAGTTGGTAATAACTCTATATCCCTCTTGATCTATTCCTAAATCTTTAGCTATTTTACCAATAGCAAGATACATATCTCCTATTATTTCTTTATCTTCAGGAGTTATATCATTTACTGTAGGAATTTCTTTTTTAGGTACTATTAAAATATGGACAGGTGCAGCTGGATTAATATCTTTGAAAGCTAGAACATTGTCAGTTTCATAGACAATAGTTGCTGGGATTTCTCTATTTATTATTTTTGTAAAAAGAGTAGCCATAAAATCATCTCCTAATTTAAATATAATTTATTGTAAAATAAACTATTTAGATAGTTTCTATTTTATTGATTCTTTTCTCATGTCTTCCACCTTGGAATTCAGTAGCAAGAAAAACATCTACCATTTCAAGTGCAAGAACATCTCCGACAATTCTGCCACCCATTGCAAGAATATTAGCATTATTATGTTCTCTAGTCAATCTTGCCATTGTAGTATTAGTGCAAAGAGCTGCTCTGACACCAGGAACTTTATTAGCAGCAATGGAAATACCTATTCCAGTTCCACAGATAACTATTCCAAATTCAGCTTTTTTTTCAACAACAGCATGACCAACAGCATGACCAAATTCAGGATAATCTACAGAGTCAGTTGAATTTGTCCCAAGATCTAATACTTCATATCCATTTTTTATAAGATGTGTTTTTACTTTTTCTTTTAGTTCAAATCCTCCATGATCTGCACCTAAAGCAATTTTCATAATTATTACGCCTCCAAAATTTAAAATTAAAAAACAAAAGAACAGGCTGGCAAAAATCTCACTTTTAGTCAGCCTGTTAGTAACACTATTGATTAATCTTCAAAACCTTCAAAGTGAGGGTGTCCATGTTCTAATTCTTTTTCAGTAGCCTCTCTTACACCAGTTACTTCAACTTCAAATCTTATATTTTTACCAGCAAATGGGTGATTTCCATCAGCAGTTACAACATCATCTTCAATAGCAGTAATTACATATTGCTGCTCAGTTCCATCATCCATATCTGCTATGAATTCAAGCCCTTCATAGATATCTTCAAATTCTTCAAAATCAGCCTTGTCCATTTTTTCAACAAGTTCTTCATCATAATCTCCATATCCTTCTTCAGGAGTAAGAGTCATAACAGTTTTAAATCCTTTTTCCTGTCCCTCTAAAGTTTCTTCAATTTTTGGAACAAAATTTCCTAATCCATGAATGTAAAAAAATGGTCCAACTTCTTTTGTATCCTCTAAAAGTTCATTTGTATCATTATCATAAACTTTAAATTCTAATGTTACTACATTGCTTTCAGCAATTTTCATAAAAAATTCACCTCTTTAAAATAGTTTTTTCTAAAAATCTTTATATAAATAAGAATACCATAATTTCTAATAAATTTCATCAACTTTTTTTAAATAATAAAATAATCATAGAATGGAATAATGTTGGAACTCAAAATATATAAAAAATAATTTTGGTATAAAATATTTTTAAAGGATTTACATATGTAATTTGGTAGTTAAAAAGTATTAGAGAAAATAAAATCAGGTTTGAGTTAATATTTTATTGTTAGATTTATTTAAATTTACTGGTTAAAAAATATTAGAGAAATTAAAATCCCATATTATATTTTACTTTTTCCATGTTTTCTTTAGAAGTTAATTTTTCAAGAAGAATAAATGCTGTTTCCAAAGCATTTTTAGGAGCTGAAGAGGTAATGATATTACCATCAATTACAATTTCTTCTCTTATAGGAATTGCTCCAAAATTTAAGAGCTGCCTGAAATATCTGTCATTATCTAAAAGATAGGTAGTAGCTTTTCTGTTTTTGAGAATACCACTTTCTCCAAGAGCTATAACTCCAGTACAAACACCAAGTATTATCTTATTTTGGCTATGAAAATATTTAATAATATCTTGAAATTCAGTAGTTTTCATATCATTGAAAAAACCTGCTTTGCCAAAGCCACCAGGAATTACTAAAGCATCGTATATTTCTAAATTTAATTTTGTATCTTTTAAATTTACTTCTGGTAAAATTTTAATATTCCATGTACAATTGATTATATCATGGAAGCTACAAGTAGTAAGAAAAGTGTCCTTTTTTCCTACAATCATATTCCAGCCAAAAACGTCGATAAATGGAGATACTTCAAGAATTTCAACACCTTGAGAAATAAGTAATAGTATGTTTTTCATAATTTTCTCCTAAAAAAATAAATTTTATTGACTAATTAGATAAAAAGCTTTACAATACATCGTATTTAACTTTTTATATAAATATGTTATTTTCAACATTATATTATAAAAACAAATAAATATCTATAACAAAAAAATTACTAAAGGAGGTAAGATGTCAAAGCTAGACCAAAATAAGACTCCACTATTCTCTGTGTTGAAAGATGAATATGTTGGAAGGGATATTCTTCCATTTCATGTGCCTGGTCACAAGAGAGGAAAAGGAGTAGACAAAGAATTTTATGATTTCATGGGGAATGGACCTTTCTCCATAGATGTAACTATTTTTAAAATGGTAGATGGATTACATCAGCCAAAAAGCTGTATAAAAGAAGCTCAAGAATTAGCAGCAGATGCTTATGGTGTTAAGAAAAGCTTTTTTGCAGTAAATGGGACTTCTGGTGCTATTCAAGCAATGATTATGTCTGTAATGAAAGCTGGAGATAAGATATTAGTACCAAGAAATGTACATAAATCAGTTTCTGCTGGTATCATATTAAGTGGTTCTGAACCTATTTATATGAATCCGGAAGTTGATGAGGAGTTGGGAATAGCCCATGGTGTCAGACCTCAGACTGTAGAAAATATGCTGAAACAGCATCCAGATATAAAAGCAGTATTAATTATAAATCCTACATATTACGGAGTAGCAACTGATATAAAAAAAATTGCTGACATAGTTCATAGTTATGATATTCCTCTTATAGTAGATGAAGCTCATGGACCACATCTTCATTTTCATGATGAACTTCCTTTATCAGCAGTAGATGCTGGAGCAGATATTTGTACTCAAAGTACACATAAAATAATCGGGGCTATGACTCAAATGTCACTTTTACATATAAATTCTGACAGAATTGATCCAAATAGAGTACAGCAGATATTAAGTCTTTTACATACAACATCACCTTCTTATCCATTGATGGCTTCATTGGATTGTGCAAGAAGACAGATAGCAACAGAAGGATATGAACTTTTAGACAGAACTATAAAATTAGCTAAAAGATTCAGAAATGAAGTTAATAGAATCCCTGGAATGTTTTGCTTTGGTGATGAAATAGTAGGAAGAGAAGGAATTTTTGCTTTTGATCCAACAAAAGTTACAGTTACAGCAAAGGAATTAGGACTTACAGGATTTGAGCTGGAAACTCTTCTTGTAGATGATTATAATATACAAGTAGAACTTTCAGATTTCTATAATGTATTAGGACTTATTACTATTGGAGATACAGATGAAAGTATAGATAAATTTATAGCTGCTTTGAAATCGATAAGTGAAAGATTCTATGGAAAAGTTACAAAGGTAAAAAGAAACTTTATAAAAATGCCTACTATTCCAGAACAGGTATTGATACCGAGAGAAGCTTTTTACAGTGATAAAAATACTATACTTTTTGAAGAGAGTGCTGGTAAAATATGTGGTGAAATGATAATGGCTTATCCACCTGGAATACCTATTATCACTCCTGGAGAAAGAATAACAGAAGAGATAATTGATTATATAAAAGAATTAAAAGAGGCTAAACTTCATATCCAGGGAATGGCTGACCCTGAACTTATAAATATCAATGTAATTGAAGAGGAAGATGCTATCTACTTGTATACAGAAAAGATGAAGAGTATGATGTTTGGTGTTCCAATGAATCTTGGAGCAAACAAAGCTGGAATTGAATTTGGACCTGATACACTTTGTGAATACTATCCAGATACATTTGATGAAATGGAAATCATAGAAGTTGAAAAACAAAAAGAAAACTTTAATGAATGGAATCTTAAATATAAAAATACTATTCTTAACACTTGTGAAAAACTTGCAGCTTCTGTAAATGAAGCAGTAAGAGATGGATATAGACCAATTGTAATAGGTGGAGATCACTCTATAGCACTTGGAAGTATATCTGGAGTTTCATTAGAAAAAGAAATAGGAGTAATATGGATAGATGCTCATGGTGATATGAATACTGATGAATCTACTATTACAGGAAATATTCATGGAATGCCTCTTGCACTTTTACAAGGAGCAGGGGATAGGGATTTGGTAAACTGTTTCTATGAAGGAGCTAAAATAGACAGCAAAAATGTGGTTATACTTGGTGCCAGAGATTTAGATTTCAAAGAAAGAGAGATAATAGACCAGCTTGGAGTAAAAGTTATATATCATGATGAAGTTCTTCAAAAAGGATTGGAAAATATTCTTGAAGAGATAAAGGATTACCTGAAAATTGATAATCTTCATATAAGTTTTGATGTTGATTCAGTAAATCCTGAAATGGCTCCTGGAGTAAGTACACCAGTTAGAAACGGATTTACAACTGATGAAATTTTCCAGACATTTAAATATTTATTCAAGAACTATTTTGTAACATCGGTTGATATAGTAGAATTTAATCCAGTAAATGATAAGAATGATAAGACACTTAAATTTGTAAATGAATTAACTGAATATGTAATAAATCCAGACTAATAATTTGGTATTTTTACGAGGTGATTAAAAATAAACTTTAATTGCCTCTTTTTTTTTCTAAAAATAAAGGTTATAATATATTATAGGGTGAACACTTCTAAATGGGAGGTACAGTTATGATTAAATTACTTATTGCTTTGATAATGATATCAACAACACTTTTTGGAGAAGGCTTTATCAAAATAAATAATTACATTGTAGAGGAAGTCCCTATAAAAAGGAAATTGAAGGACCATAAAATAGTCAGAGTAGTAGATGGAGATCAGGCTTCTATTGGATTGTATGGAATAATAGATTCAAATAATAAATTTATTACTAAACCCAATAATATGCTTATAGCTATAAAAAGCAATTATATTTATCTTGTAGATATAAATTATCATGAAGGAATGATGTCTAAAGATGGAAGATGGATAGGAGAAATGGGAGTCTACAATTATAAAGATAAAGAATCTCAAATGTATAGTGAGTTAAAAGATGAAGTAGAAAGAGATCTTATAATAATTTATAAAAAAGATGGGAAAAATTTCTTATATGGATATTTAAATTTTGATGGTAAGATTCAGATTCCGATGATTTATGAAGAAGTAAATTTTTTTTCGGAGGAGCTTGCAGCAGTTAAACATAATGGAAAATGGGGCTATATAAATAAAAATGGAGAAAAAGTTATAGATTTTAAATATTCAAAAGCTAGTAACTTTAAGAATGGAGAAGCTTTAGTAAAATTAGATGGAAAAGAATTTAAAATAGATAAATTAGGAAATAAAAAGGTAATTAAAAGCTTTTTTAGAAATATAAAAGAGAATGTAAGTGATTTTTTTTACAGCATAAAACTTACATTGACTTCCTTGTGGAGCGAAAAAATAAAGGAAAAATAATCTGTTTAGATTAATATCTCGGGGAAAATGATATAAGGAGATGTTAAAATGAACTTTTTTGCAACAATTGCATCTTTAGAAAATAAAGATGGTGAAAAAATATTTAAAATTATTTTAAATGATGCTTTGATTTTTTTAATCAAACTGCTCATTTTTTTACTTATTCTCTATATAGGCAAAAAGATAACTGAAATAATATTGAAATATATTGAGAAGGTGTCAAGGAATAGAATTGATCCTGGGGCAAAACAATTCAGTAAATCCTTTATTAAATTAGGATTATATATTATATTTTTTCTGTTTGGACTTCTCGTATTTGGATTTAAAGAACAATCAATTATAACAATGATAAGTGCAGTAGGTCTTGGAGTAGGTATTTCACTCAAAGGATTTCTCTCTAATTTTGCTGGAGGAGTGGTAATCTTATTTACAAGACCTTTTACTGTGGGAGAATATATTGAAGTAAATGGAGCTTTTGGTGAAGTTTATAAAATAGATGTGTTTTCAACTCACATAAATACACTGGACAGCAAAAGAGTGATAATTCCAAATAATGTTATGATAAACAGTAATGTAATTAATCATGATGCAAATGAGTACAGAAGAATAAAGCTTACTGTACCTGTAGCTTATGAATGTGATCAAAACAAAGCTGTAGAAGTACTAGAAAGAATAAGTAAAACTTTTGAAGGATTGGAAACTGAAAGAAAAAGTTTTATCAATATAATGAGCTATGGAGATTCTTCAGTAAATATTTATTTTATAGTATGGGCGAGAAGAGAGCATTATTACAGTACAAGAAGCAGGCTTATGGCTTATATTATTAAAGTCTTTAATGAAGAAAATATAGAGATTCCATATAATAAACTAGAAGTAAATTTAAAAAATTAGAATAGGGGTGAGTAACATAGAAAAAAAAGTTTTAAGATTCTTAAAGGATTATTTTTTTATAACATTAGGGTGCTTTTTATATGCTTTTGCAGTAAATTATTTTTATGTAAGCAATCATTTAGCTGAAGGTGGAGTTACAGGGATAGCTCTTATTATTTTCTATCTTTTTAAAACTCCAGTTGGAACAACTTATTTTGTAATAAACATTCCTTTATTAATAGTAGGTTGGAAAATGCTGGGAAAAGATTTTATAGTAAAAACTCTTTATGGAACAGCTATGATGTCTTTTGCATTAGATTTTACTTCAGGATTAAACGGTGCTACAGATGATGTACTTTTAGCTTCTCTTTATGGAGGTTTTATAGGTGGAATTGGATTAGGAATAATATTTATGTCTGGTGGTTCTACTGGAGGAACAGATATTATAGCTAGAATAATGACGAAATATAGAGGAATACCAGTAGGAAGAGCTATGTTTATATTAGATGTAGTAGTACTATCAGCAGTGGCATTTTTATTTGGAAAAGAAATATTTATGTATACTTTGATAGCTGCTATGGTACTGACTAAAACTATAGATTTCCTGCAAGAAGGATTGGATAAAGCTAAAGCTGTAACTATAATCTCTCGAAAAGCAGAAGAATTAAGGGTTAAAATTATGGACGAAACAGGAAGAGGAGTAACGATATTAGATGGTTCTGGAGGATACACAAGAGATTCTTTTGATATAATATATTGTGTTGTAAGTAAATTCCAGATAGTAAAATTGAAAAGAATAGTAAGGGATATTGATCCTGAAGCTTTTCTTACTATAACTGATGTGTCAGAAGTCTTAGGAGAAGGATTTAAAGAACTTGACAAAGAATGAAAAATAAAAAAATATCTGCACCTGAAAATTGACATAATGAAAAGCATACTTGATTGTATATAAAGAATAGTTTATGATAAAATAAAATATGCTGAATACAATTCATTCAAGGAGGAATCTAAATGAGCAAAGAACTAAAAGAGAAGATAGCACTTCTTAATGATGAAGAAAAATATCAGGAAATTGTAGATATGATTCTTGAGATAAAAGAGAAAGATAGAGATTTTGAAATTATATCTGAATGGGGAAGAGCAGAAAATAATCTAGGAAATTATAAGAAAGCATTGGAAATACTTTTTTCTATCAAAGAAGAGGGAGAAGAAGATTCGTTGTGGAATTATAGAGTAGGATATGCTTATAGTGGTTTGGAAAATTATGAAAAAGCAGCTGAATATTTTGAGAAATCAAAAAATTTAGATCCTGATTATGCATGGACATATTTTGAATTAGGCTGGAATCTTCAAAGAATTGAAAAAAATGAGGAAGCATTAAATGCTTTAAAAAAAGCTGTAGAATTAGATTCAGAAAATACTTTTGCTCTTGCAGAAATAGGAGATATATATGAAAAGTTAGATAATTATGAAAGTGCATTAGAATATTTTAAAAAGGCTGAAGAGTTTGGGAGAGATGACTACTGGGTGATTACACATATAGGGTGGTGTCTAAATCAATTAGATAGAGATGAAGAAGCATTAGAATACTATATGAAAGCACTTGCAGGAGAAGAGGATAATATATGGCTTTTATCACAGATTGGAGTAACGCTTGGAGTTATAAGAAGATATGAAGAGGGAATAGAATATTTAAAGAAAGCAGAAGAACTAGGAAGAAATGATATATGGTTAAATTCAGAGTTGGGGTGGCAGTTAGCAAGAATAGAAAAACATGAAGAAGCAGTAGAATATTTTAAGAAGGCTGAAGAATTAGGGAGAAGTGATACTTGGCTTTATAATCAATTAGGCTGGAATCTTGGAGTTTTGGATAAATATGAAGAAGAATTAGAATATCTTTATAAATCTAAAAAAATATCAGAAGACGATGTATGGCTTGAATCTGAAATAGGTTGGACTTTAAGAAATATGTCAAAACCAGAAGAAGCTCTGGTATATTTAAAGAAAGCACAAGAATTGGGAAGAGATGATGCATGGCTTCATTTAGAAATGGGACTTTCTTTGGGAGATTTAGGAAAAAATGAAGAAGCATTGGCAGAATTAAAGAAAGCAGAAGAAAATGGAGATGAAAGTATTCGTCTTTATTCTACTATAGCATGGAATTTAGGACAGTTAAATAAAAATGAAGAAGCTTTGAAGTATTTAGAAAAAGTAGAGAAATTAGGAAGAAACGATATATGGTTCTATTCAGAAATGGGTTGGAATTTAGATGCTGTAGGAAAAACTGAAGAAGGGGAAAAATATCTCCAAAAAGCCATTGAAATGGGAAGAAATGATTCGTGGATATATTCTGAAATAGGATATAGCCTTTCAAGAAATCAAAAAGTAGAAGAAGGGATAGAATATTATCTTAAAGCGAAAGAGTTAGGAAGAAATGATGTATGGTTGAACTCAGAAATAGCTTGGTCATATGATATTATTGGAAAGTATGAAGAGGCACTTCCATATCTTGAAACAACTGAAAAATTAGGTAGAGATGATATATGGCTGAATTGTGAATTTGCTATCTGTTTAGGAAGAACTGGGAAAAGTGAGGAAGCAATAGCAAGATTATTTAAAGCTCAAGAGTTAGGAAGAGAAGATGACTGGCTGTATTCAGAGATAGCCTATAATTATGGAAGGCTGGATAGAGCAGAGGAAGCTTTAATTTATTTGGATAAAGCAGAAAAGTTAGGAAGAGAAGATGTTTGGTTATATTCAGAAATAGGTTGGAATTTAGGAACTTTAAAAAAATATGAAGAGGGATTAAAATATTTTGAAAAAGTAATAGAGATGGGAAGAAATGATGAGTGGATCTATTCACAGATAGGCTGGACTCTAGCCAAGTTAGGAAGAAATGAAGAGGCAGTAGAAAACTTTAAAAAGGCAGTTGAGCTTAATCCATATGACAGCTGGATAGAATATAATCTAGGAAGAGTTTTAAGAAAGTGTGGGAAATTCATTGAAGCTATGGAACATATAAAAAAATCTGCTGAAATAGGTGGGTATGAAGGCTGGACTGATTTGGAATTAGCTTGGGATTATGCTGAGATAGATGAAAAAGAAATAGCGAAAGAATATCTTGAAAATGTAGAAAAATATTTAGATATAAATTCTGATGCTGTCAAAGAAGATTATAATATAGTTAAATCATTAATAAATGCTATGCCAATTATGTTTAGTTAAAATATGAATATTAATTGTAAAAATTATCTTTTTAGAGAGAAATCATTGTAATTTCATTGCTACAGCTAAAAACTGAATATAAAGCTAAAAAATAAATATAAATAGAAAAGACAGGCATTCCTTATTAGGAAACCTGTCTTTTCTTCTTGTTTACCACTATATCTTTTATATTCCCGTTTTCCATAACAACTATTCTGTCAGAAATCTGATTAACAAAATCTATTTCGTGGCTTACTATTACCATAGTTATATTGCTTGAATCTCTGAGTTGTTCAATAACATTCAATACTTCTTTTACCATATCAGGGTCAAGAGCAGATGTAGGCTCATCAAAAAGTAAAACTTCTGGATTTCTTGCTAAAGCTCTGGCAATAGCTACTCTTTGTTTCTGTCCACCAGAAAGAGCTTTAGGATAAAAATCAGCTCTGTCCTTAAGTCCAACTTTTTCTAAAAGATCATAAGCTATTTTTTTTGCTTCAGATTTATCCATTTTATCTACAACTATGAGTGATTCCATTATATTTTGAATAGCTGTCTTGTGTGGAAAAAGGTTAAAAGATTGAAAAACCATTCCCATTTTCTTTTTATCAGGAACTTTTACATCTCCAGAATCTATTTCTTCCAAGCCTATAAGACATCTGAGAAGAGTAGATTTACCACCTCCAGATGGTCCTATAATGGAAACAACTTCTCCTTTTTCGATACCAAGATTAATATTCTTAAGTATTACATCTCCTTCTAAATACTGTTTAGATAAATTATTAACTTGAATAATCATATTATATCATCACCTTTTTTTCCATTTTTTTAAAGAATAAAACAACTATTGTAGAAAGACCCAAATAAACAACTGCACATATAAAAAATGGTGTTATTGAGAAATCACGGGTAACAAGTTCTCTTGAATTTCTTAATATCTCAGCCATTCCAATAGCAGAAACTAATGAAGTATCTTTGATAAGTGATATAGCCTCATTTGATAATGGTGGAAGCGCTGTAATAAGAGCCTGTGGGATTATTATTCTAATCATAGTCTGCCAGTACTTCATACCAAGTACTTTTGCAGCTTCATATTGTCCTGGATCAATTCCCAGAATGCTTCCTCTAAATATTTCACAGAAATAAGCTGTATAGTTTATAACAAATGTAAGAGAAGCAGCAGCAAAAGGTGATAAAGTAATACCAACTACTGGAAGACCATAGTATACAAAGAAAAGCTGCAGTAAAAGTGGCGTTCCTCTGAATATCCATGTATACACTTGGATAATATTGCTTAATGTTGTATTTTTTGAAACTCTTCCTAGGGATAATAATATCCCTAGAGGAAGAGAGAAAAGCATAGTCACAACATATAAGTTAACTGTTAATTTCATACCTTTTAAAATAAATATTATATTTCCGTCCATAAAGTTTATTCTCCTTATTATTTAGTTGTTCCTAGCCATTTTAAAGAAATTTGGTCAAATGTTCCATCTTTTTTCATTTCATCTAGTAATCTATTGATTTCATCTAGTAAGGCTTTGTCATCTTTTCTTAAAGCTATTGCAAAGTATTCATCTGATAAAGATTCTTCAGAGAAGCTTAAAGTATTTTTCTTAGCATTGTAGTATTTTCCAGAGATGGCGTCCATAACAACTGCATCTGTTCTTCCAGCTTCAAGATCAAGAAGTGCTTCAACATTTGTTGCATATTTTTTAATTCCTTTAAGTTTTGGTGCTATAGGATTTCTTTCAACTGCTTGAGCTCCAGAGCTTCCTAATTGAACTCCTACTACTTTTCCTTCTAGTTCGCTGACTTTATTTATTTCATTACCTTTTCTAGAAAAAATAATCTGTCCATCTACCAGATATGGAGTAGAGAAGGCAGCTTGTTTGCTTCTTTCTTCTGTTATTGTCATTCCATTCCATACCATATCAATATTCTTACTTCTAAGATCGAAAATGATTCCGTCCCACTCACAAGGTTTGAATTTTACTTCAACACCCATTCTTTTAGCAACTTCTTTAGCAAGGTCAATGTCAAATCCAACTATTTCTTCGTTTTCATCTCTGAATCCCATTGGAGCAAAAGTAGCATCTAAGCCAACTGTGAAGTATCCATCTTTTTTCACTTTTTCCAAAGAATTGTCAGCTGCAAATAAGCTGATAGAAGCTGATACCATAATAACTAAAACTGCCATAAATAATTTTTTCATAAAGATCTCCTCCCGTATTATTAAATCAAAATTAAAATAAAAAAGCCATCTGATACAAGTATCCAGATGGCTTCAACTAAATTAGAAAGCATTAAGTTCCACCATAGATACAGACTCGTTTTTGAACTACAACATGAGTCTGTATCTATGAATTAAATTCACAAAAACAAACTCTTATCTATGATGATGGTGATGTAATGTGTTTTTAAGAACTTTAGTAACTTTCATAATTATCTCCTCTTTAATTAAAATTTATTATGAACTTATAATACTCTCATAAAAAGAAAATGTCAATAGTTTTTTTTATAAAAACTTTTTTTGCTGATTTATCTAAACTTAATAATACCATTTTCAAGAGAATCAACCACAGCAAGAGCTTCTACTTTAATACCATTATCAGTCAACAATTTTTCACCTTGCTGAAATCCTTTTTCTACTGCTATACCAGCACCAATAACTATAGCACCAGCAGATTCAACTAATGTTTTAAGACCTAATACAGCATTTCCCATAGCTAGAAAATCATCTATAATAAGAACTTTATCATTAGGTGTTAGAAATTCTTTAGCTACACAGATTGTATAATCTTTATTTTTAGTGAATGAAAAGACATTAGTTGTATAAAAATCTCCCATAGTAGAAGGAATTTTCTTTTTAGCAAAAACAAGAGGCACATTGAAGGCGTAAGCAGCAGCCAGACCTATTGCAATTCCAGAAGCCTCTATTGTAAGTATTTTATTAACTCCCTGATCTTTAAATCTTCTTTTAAATTCTTCTCCCATAGCCATCATTAGATTAGGGTCTATTTGATGGTTTAAAAAACTATCTACTTTCAGAATATTTGTTCCAATGGCTTTACCATTTTTCTCTATATATTCTTTTAATAATTTCATATAAAAATTCCTCCGACAAATTATGATTGTTTATTTAATAGTAAGTAACATATATAATAGCATATTTTCAAGAAAAATGTAATACAGATTTGATACATTTTAAAAAATATTGAATTAAAGATAAAAAATGAGAATATTTTTATGGGAAATTACTGCTAAAATTCAATAAAAATACGCTGAAATAGAATTATAACTAACACATAGCAACAAAGAGTATTTTATTATTATATAATTAAATCTGCAAAATTAAAAATTGATAGAAGATAAAAAAGTACCCCAATAAAATATAGACTAAGATATGTTATGAATAAAAAATATAAGTGGAGATGATATGAGATTAACTGTACACAAGAGTTCTATACATGAAATAAGCACCCACAGAATGAGTGCCTATTTCATCAAAATTTTTACTAATCTATTAAGGTTGTGGTTATAACATATTTTATCATGAGTTTTAAAGTGTTTTAAATCGTTTTTAATTTTAACATAGAAAATGATTAAACAATAATTAAAGAATTTTTCAGAAAAAATATAAGGGACGACAAATGTTTTCTAAAATAAATATGATAAATTTCAATTATAACCCTAAACTTTTTATTCCGTCCATTACACGATATCCTTTAGGAATTTCAAAAAGAGAGGCAGGAGCATTAGAGCTGCATTCCAATATTTCCATTATAAAATCATTTCCCAGATTTTTTCCAGTTATGTAGGCAAGTTTTTCTCCTTCAAAGTAGTATCTTATTTTCCCACCATTTTTTACATCCATTTCCTCGTAAGGAAGTTTTTTACCCATAACAGTATCAGTTCCAGAAGAAGTAATTTTAATTCCTACATAATCAGGCTGTTTAAGAGTAGATGGATTTATTCCAATCATATTCAAATCCATTGCCATTTTATCTTGGTCAACTATCATATAGATTTTCTTTTCTTCCATCAAAATTCTTACTGGTTTTCCTTCATAAGTCATTTTAGTAACTTGCTTTTTCCCTTTATTAGCTAATGTCACATCACTTTTAGAAGGTTTTTTATTAATAGTGTTGTGCATTATAAAGTGCATCATAAAATCTTTTCCCTCAAATTGTTTCATGTACTTTTCTGCTTTTCCAGCTGCATTTATGTTAGTCATAAAAAACATAAATGTAAAAATAGTTGCTAGTAATAATTGTATTTTTTTCATGTATAACCTCCACAGTATAGTATTATTTAATTATACATTTATTTTCTTTGAAATGTAAAGTAATAAATTTTACAAAAAATATTTATAGAGAAAATATTCTCTATAAAGGTAAGAAAATTATTTGATTTTTTTATTTTTATCAGTTTATGATTGTATATTATTTGACCGACAAAAAATATAAAAACAGAAAATTTATTTTATAGCTATGGTAAAAGTAGGTACTTTTAATTTTCTGTAGCATTTTCTTTAATTAGTTTTGACAAATTAACTTATTATAGAATATTAAAGTGATATAAGTACTTAATTCCAAATAAAAAAAGTTAATAAAATGCTTTGAAAAATTAAAAAATAGGTATATAATAATAAAAAATTGAAAGGTGGAATATAAATGAACTTAAGTGAAAATTATAAATATATGATTAGAATTCTAGATGGAAAAGAAAAATATGAAGGAAAGGAATATGATAAGGTAATTGAAAAATATTTATATACTTCTCTGTCTAAGTTAGAAGAGAAAAAAGAAGAATTGAAATTAAAACACCCAGACAAAGAAATAGAAATAAGGGAGAAAAAGGAAAAAAAGTGGGAAAGAATAATGCTAAAAAAATAGATTAAGAATTATGAGAAAGTATTTAATAAAATTAGAAAACAACAATATTTATTTATAGAAGAAAAATATTTTAAAAGAATTAGATTCAGTTTTAAATTTTGCTTTTTAATTAAAATAAAATAGAAGAATTATAGTAAAAGGAGATAATAATGAAATTTTCTTATGTAGATGAAGGTAAAGGAGAGGTTCTTGTATTTGTTCATTCGTATCTTTGGGATAAAGAGATGTGGAAACCTCAAGTGGAAGAGTTAAAAAAAGATTTTAGATGTATTGCAATTGATCTTCCAGATCATGGAGAATCAAAAAATATTAATGAAAGTTTTTCATTAAGAGAATTAGCCAAGGAAATTTCCATTTTTTTAAAGGGAATGAAGATTGAAAAATATACTTATATAGGTCTTTCTGTAGGAGGAATGCTGGCACCATATATTTATGATTATGATAAAGATAGAATAAATAAAATGATAATTATGGACTCTTATGTTGGAGAAGAGCCACTAAAAACAAAAGAATTATATTTTTCTATGTTAGATACAATAGAAAAAGCTAAGTTTGTTCCAGATATCCTTATTGAAAAGATTGCACCAATGTTTTTTAGTCCTTTTATAGATAAAACAGGTATGTTGTACAAGTCATTTGTTGAAAATTTAAAAATGATACAAGGAGAAAGAGTTGAAGGAATAGTTAAATTGGGAAGAGCAATTTTCGGAAGAGAAGATGCTTTGAATCTTTTGAGTGAAATAGAAAAACCAACATATTTTATAGTAGGTGAGTATGATATTCCAAGACCATATAATGAATCTGTAGAAATGGCTACTTATATAAAAAATTCTAAAGTAATAAAAATAAAAAATGCAGGACACATTTCTAATTTGGAAAATGTTGAAGAAACAAACAAAATATTGGCAGATATTTTGAAATAAAATAATGTGGAATATGATTAAAAGGTAAAGAAGCTTTTAAGCGAGAATAATATAATTTTTGAATTATTTTATTCAGCTGAATAGCTTCTTTTTTATTTTATTAAAAAGTGGATTTTAATAACAAACAAATAAATTATAAAAATATTACAAGAATTTTGTATACATTTTCAAAAAAAAACGTATACAAACATTGAGAACAGATAAATTATTTATAGAATTTGTCATAATTATAAACACATAATTTTATATATGTTAGTTATGGATTGTATACAAACGTTATATTTTTAATTACTAAAAAAATAGACTATAATCATATTAATACATAGAAATTAAATATCTTTTAAACCTAATTTTGTATCAAACAAAAATATCAAAGTTTAAAGGAAGCAGGAGGAAAGTATGGGGACAAGTGAGAGTTCAGAATTAAAAAGAGAAATAGGAGTATTTGGTGGTATCAGTATTATTGGTGGAATAATGATAGGAGCAGGAATTTTTTATATAGGTTCTTATGTTTTGATGAGAGTAGGAATGAATATTGGATTAGCACTAATATGCTGGTTGATAGGAGGGCTTATAAGTCTGATGGGAGGTTTGTGTTTTGCTGAATTGGGAAGTATGATGCCCAAGGCAGGAGGTACTACAGTATACTTAAATGAAGCTTATCACCCAATAGTTGGATTTATGTCTGGAATGTCATCGTGTTTGCTTGCAGGACCTGGATCGATAGCAGGGCTTTCAATAGCTTTGATTGTATCTTTCAGAACTTTTTTTACTATAAGTGATGTAGGAGTAAAGGTTTTGGCAGTAATGCTGATAATTTTTCTTACTATATGCAATTGTTATGGAGTAAAAAAAGCTTCACTATTGCAAAATGTGTCGATGGTAGCAAAATTGATACCGATTCTTTTAATTATGATATCAGCTTTGTTTATGGGAAATATTTTTCCAGATGTTTCATTGTCTACAGTAAATGAAGCAGCTCAAAGTACAGGAAGAAGTGTTATAGGTATGATAGCTTTTGCTGTAGTTGCAACTTTGTGGGCATATGATGGATGGCAGAATTTAAATTCTCTGGCAGAAGAAATAAAAGAGCCTCAAAGAAATCTACCTTTGTCATTGGCAATTGGAATTGGTGGAGTAATAATACTGTATATGTTATTTAATTTCTCTATATTTCGTGTTCTTCCAATGGAGGATATTAAAAATATGATTGCTAAAGGTGATTATTATTTAGGTACAGAAGTAGCTAGGAGAATATTTGGAAATACAGGAGCAATAATAGTTGTTGTAGGAATGATATTGGCTATTTTCGGTTCATTAAATGGATTGATATTATCAGGACCACGTATTTATTATGCTTTGGCAAGAGAAGGGCATTTCTTCAAGATGTTTTTAAATGTACATCCAGTATATAAAGTTCCAACAAATGCAATAATAGCTCAAGCAATAGTTTCAATAACTCTTGTATTGTCACGTAATTTGGAACAACTGGCTACTCTAGTTGTATTTACTGGAATGATTTTTAAGCTTTTGACAATATTATCAGTTGTAGTATTTCGTAAAAAATATCCAAATATGGAACGTCCATATAAGGTAATAGCTTACCCTGTAACAGTTATCATAACATCTTTGGTATTTTTAGGATTGATATTGAATAATCTTGTAAAAGATCCAGTAAACTCTATCTTGAGTTGTGTAGTTCAAATATTTGCAGTAGCTTTATATATGTATTTTGATAGAAAAATTAAAAAAGAAAAAATAGATACAGAAGCATAGCATATATATTTTATAATACAAGGAGGCAGAAATGGAAACATTATTTTATAATGCAAAAGTGTATTTAGAGAGAGAAAAATTTGCTGAGGCAGTTTTAGTAAAAGAAGGGTTGATATCAAAAGTAGGAACAAGTGAAGAACTTTTAAAAATAGCACAGAAAGACTGTAAAAAAATAGATTGTCATGGAAAAACAATAATCCCCGGATTAAATGATTCTCATATGCATTTGTTAGTATTGGGAGAATCACTTCAGACAGTAAAACTTACGAACAGTAAATCTGTAGATGAAATAATAGAAAGATGTAGGAAGTTTATAAAAGAAAATCCTGAATTATCAAAGAATGGAGTCTTTGCAATTGGTTGGAATCAAGATTTATTTGAAGGAGATAAGAGAATACCTAACAGACATGATGCTGATAAAATATCTACAGAAATTCCAATTATTTTAAGAAGAGTATGTGGACATTTGATGGTTTCAAATACTAAAGCTATAGAAATGCTTGGAATAGATGGGAATTCTGAACAGTTTGAAGGAGGTACATTTGAAATAGGTGAAGATGGATATCCAAATGGAATATTTACTGAAAATGCTTGCCGTCAACTGAGAAAAGTTATTCCAGAATTTTCTTTGGAAGATAGGGAAAGAATGGCAGTAGAAGCCATGAAACATGCTGTTTCTTTTGGGGTAACAAGTGTACAGAGCAATGATTTGGGAGCAGTTGTTTTAGGAGAAAAGGATAAATATTTTAAAATGTTCCGTAAAATCTATGAAGAAGGTAAAGGACTTCTTCGTTACCATCATCAAATAACTTTTCAATCACCAGAAGAGTTAAAAAATTATGCAGAAAATGGAGAACTTACAAAAGGAAACTATCCAGAAGATTCATGGATAACATTAGGGCCACTAAAATTATTCAAAGATGGAAGTCTGGGTGCCAGAACAGCAATGCTGGAAAATGATTATGCTGATGATCCCGGAAATCGTGGAGAAGAAAGATTTGATGAAAAATATATTGAAGAACTTTGCAAAGCTGCTGATGAGCATGGAATACAGGTAGTTACACATGTAATAGGCGATGCTGCAGTAAATAGTGTTATGAAAACATATGAGAAACTTATAAAAAATGGAAAAAATCCTTTACGCCATGCTTTAATTCATTGTCAGATAACTAATAAAGCAATGTTGGAAAATATAGCTAAAAATAATGTTCTAGTAATGTATCAGCCAATATTTTTAGATTATGATATGCATATTGTAGAATCGAGATGTGGAAAAGAACTTGCTTCTACATCATATGCTTTTAATACTTTAGATAAATTAGGAGGTAAAATTTCCTATGGAACAGATTGCCCAGTAGAAGGCTGCAATCCTTTTCCAAATATATATTGTGCAGTAACTCGTAAAGATTTAAAAGGGAATCCAGAAGGTGGATTCTATCCAGAAGAATGTGTAGATATATATACAGCAGTTGATGCTTATACAGAAGGAAGTGCCTACGCAGAATTTATGGAAAATAAAAAAGGAAGAATCAAAGAAGGATTTTATGCAGATATGGTTATATTAGATAAAGATATTTTTACAATAGATCCTATCGAAATAAAAGATATAAAAGTACTGTTAACTATGGTTGGTGGAAAAGTAGTATATGAAAAAAAATAATATGGAGATAGTGAAATTTGAATAAAGAAAATTATAAAAAATTTCCTAAATGATCAATATCCTGTTAAGGGGACAATAAAATAAAAGAGTGGGTAAATGGTTTGAGTTCGGTATTCTACTGGATTCAAACCATTTTGTTTTTGGGGTTTCTTCATTGTTGTAAAAGTCTATATAATTTTTTACTATTTCAATTGTTGTTTCAATGTTTTAAAAATATTTTGAACTACTCTAGCTGTGGAAGTAATAAGAACTACTAAATAGTTTACCAATATAAAATATTATTTATAAATATTTTCTACTTAAATAGTCCTTAAAAAAGGCTATTCAATTAGTAAATGAAAAACTTATTTTAGTTTTTTTTCTGAAATTTAAAAATAAATATTTTATAATTTGAAAAAAACTGATATATTAGAATTGAAATAAACTTATTTTGATTTAAAAAGTGGGAGGGATTATGAAAAAATTATTGATTTTATTTTTTGTTGTACTGAACCTATCAATACTAGGAAGAGAAGTAGATATGGAACAACTGAAAGCTCAAAATGACATTATGTATATAAAGGGAGAAAAGGAAGCTTTTACAGGAATAGCAAGAACATACTTTGATAATGGAAATATAAAAGAAGAAATAGAATTCAAAAATGGAATGAAAGATGGAACTTCAAAAGAGTATGCTAGAAATGGAAGTCTTAGAGAAGAAGCAGAATTTAAAAATGGAGAGGTCAATGGAATTCGTAAAATGTATTACGATAGTGGAAAATTATTGCTTTCTCAAGAATGGAAAGATAATGAGATAAATGGTATATCAAAAGACTATTATGAAAATGGAAATTTAAGTTATGAAAGTATAGATATCAATGGTAAGAAAGATGGATTTATTAAATTTTATTATGAAGATGGGACTCTTGAAAGAGAAACAAGTTTTAAAATGGGAATACAAGATGGTCCAACTAGAACATATTTTGAAAATGGACAGCTTTCTTCAGAAGGGAATTATAAAAATAATATACAGGAAGGTAAATATAAAGAATACTATGAAAATGGAAATATAAGACTTACAGGTCAATACAAAAATGGGGAAAGAGTTGGAAAATGGATAGAATATCATCAGAATGGAAAAGTAAGCAGGGAAAAAATATATGATGAAAATACAGATGAAGAGAAAAAAACAGAAGGAAAAAAGCAGATTCCTCCAACTGTGGAACTAGAGTATAATGAAAAAAAATCAAAATATTGTTTGAAAGGTAAAAACACTCCATATACTGGAGAGGTAAAAACATTTTATGACAATGGAAACACAAAGAGTCTAAATATATATAAAGATGGAATTGAAGTACATTCATGGTTATATAGTTATTTTCAAAATGAAAAAATAGAAGTGGAAGATACTAAAAATGGGGATATATCAGAAAGAAAATTATATAATCATAAAGGAGGAGTAAGTTATCATTCCATACAAAACACCAAAGAAGATAGAGGAGAAGATAGAATGTACTATGAAAATGGACAACTGAAAAATATAGCAAGATATGTAGGATTGATTTTTCAATTCAGAAAAAAAGAGGGGCTTCAAGAAGAATATTATGAGAATGGAAAACTAGAACTAAAGGCTGAATTTAAAAATGGAACTCATAATGGAAAATATGAGGAATACTATAAAAATGGAAATTTATATAAAAAGGGACAATGTAAAGATGGAGAAAAAATTGGATATTGGGAATTTTATTCAGAAGATGGTAAACTGAAAGATAAAAGAAATTATTAAATATTTTTTAAAATAGAAAGGTTGAAATTATGATAGATTTGAAAATATTTCTAATATTGTTTTTGATTCTTCTCATTCTTGTAATACTACTGATAATTAAAGCAAAAAGAGAAAGAAAAGAGGAAGAATATAAGAAATTTGATTATGATGAAGAGGAAGAAAAAAATAAAAAGATATTGAAGAGAATACTTTTTTTAATAATTGTAGGAGGAAGTGGTATATTTTTTTATTCCAATAGATTTTTAATACAAAATAGAACTTTAATTTTTTTCAAAGAGGTAAAAAGTGACAGGCAACAAAAAATAAATTTAAAAAAAGAGTTAGAAAGAGAGTTAGAAAAAGAAGAAATTTCTGAGGAGCTTGTTTTTTCTATAGATGATATTAAATACACTGAAATAGGAAAAGATATTGATATGTTAGATATTCTTCAACAGCCTTATATAAATCAAGGAATTTTTTATGAAGATACAGACAAAATTTTAGAAAAAAGAAAAACTGAAGATAGAGAATATTTATATAATATAAAAGGAAAAGGAAGACAGTATACTGGGGAACTAACAGAAAAGATAAAGAATAATAAAATTAAAATTTCTAAGTATATAAATGGTTTTTTGATGGAATACAGAATTTATGATAACGAGATTAAAGATAAAAATCTGGTACAAATAAAAAGATACTATAAAAGTGGAAATGAAAGATTAGAAGTACTATATGAAAATGGTCAGATAGTACAGGTAAAAGAAAGTTATGATAAACAGGGATCGGAAAATTACAAGAGAATAACCTCATATAAAAATGGAAAGAAAGATGGAAAGGAATCATTCTGGGATAATGATGGAAGAAAAATAAAAAATTAAAGAATAATTATAGTATAGTTTAAAAACATACGAATAGGTTAAATGGTGTGTACATTTTAACCTATTTATTTTTTGGAGTGTATAAATTTTAGAGAAAAACAGCAATTTTAGAAAAATATAAGATAAAATATTGATAATATACTATGGCATAAAAATTGCTTTATTATTAAAATATAAAAATTTTATTATATTAAAGGAGAGAGTATGAAATATTGTTTTGATGAAAAAATTGATAGAAGTAAAAATCACTCAGCTAAATGGGCAGAGTTAGGAAAAAAATTTGGAACAGATGATTTATTCCCAATGTGGATTGCAGATATGGATATAAAAACAGCTCCTGAAATAGTTCAAGCAATGAAGGAAAAAGTAGAACAGGAAATTTTTGGATATGTCTATAGACCAGACTCATATTATAAAAGTGCAGCAGAATGGTTGGAGAGAAGATTTGGATATAAAATATCAGAAAAAACTCTTATTCATAGCCCAGGAGTAGTTCCAAGTCTTTCTATTCTTGTAAAACTTATGACTAATGAAGATGAAAAAATATTGATACAAACACCAGTATATTATCCATTTGCTGAAACTATAAAAGATAATAACAGAACTCTGGTAACAAATGAACTGGTAAGAGATGAAAATGGATACTATACAATGAATTTTGATGATTTAGAAGAAAAACTTTCTGATGAAAAAGTAACTTTATTTATCTTATGCAGTCCTCATAATCCAGTAGGAAGAGTATGGAAAAAAGAAGAATTAGCAAAAGTAGGGGAATTATGTCTGAAATATAATGTAAGAATAATAGCAGATGAAATTTGGAGAGATATTATCATGCCTGGAGTAGTTCACACACCTATGGCTTCTATAAGCAAAGAAATAGAAGATATTACTGTAACTTGTTTTTCTCCAACTAAAACTTTTAACATAGCAGGATTGCAAGCTTCATTTGCAACATTCCCTAGAAAAGAGGAATTGGAAAGATTTGATCGTGAACTGGGAATACTTGATATAAAAAGAAATAATCCATTTAGTTTAGTAGCTTTTGAAACTGCCTACACTAAATGTGATGAATGGGTAAATCAATTAAATGAATTTTTAAGTAGCAATATGGATTATGCAATAGATTTTATAAAGAATAGAATTCCAGAAGTAAAAATCTGTAAAGCAGAAGGAACATATCTATTATGGCTTGATTTTTCATCTTTAGGCTTTACAAAAGAGGAATTATCAGAATTTATGAAAAGAGAAGCTAAAGTAGCAATGGACGATGGATATTGGTTTGGAGATAATGGGATAGGATATGAAAGAATGAATATTGCATGTCCTAGGTATATGCTAGAAGAAGGATTGACAAGAATAGAGAAAGCAGTAAAATCTTTGAGAAAATAAAAGGATAAAAAAATTAATAAAATAGTAGAATAATACTGAGGGTAACTAGAAAATAAATTTTAGAAGTTTAGAAATTAGAAAGATTTATACAATTAATGAAGTAAATAAAACGTGAAAAACAGTATGTTTGAGTAAAATGAGTTTCCAGCAATTAAGCAGTTAGAATTTTAACAGCCATAATTACTGAGATGCAACAATGGAATCGTTATAATTATTCATCTGTCTTCTATGTTTTAAGAACAAAATTAATAATAAATTTTTCTACTGGAAAAGTTCTAAAATTATATTATATATGATAGTTACTCTCTTTTTTTAATAAATTTTGAATCATTGAGATAAGAATGATACAATAGAAATATAATAATATAAAAAGTTGAGGGGTGGAAATGAGAAAAAAAGTAGCAATAGTGACTAATGCAAAAGAAGTAATAAGTGCATATGCAACTCAGATAAAAACTCTTTTTGGAGATCTGGTAGAAACAGAACTGTATAACTTTGAAGATGGAAGTGCAAAAAATATAAGTAAGACAGATCTTTATCTTATATCTACCAGTGCTTGTGAATTTTTTGATGATAAATTTTTGAAAAATAAAAATGTGGTAATATGCGATTTAACTATAACAAAAGATAAACTTGAATTTCTTAAAAAATTTCCTGAAGGAACAAGAGCAGTGCTATTCAATGTAACAGTAAAAATGACATATGAAACTATTTCCTGTCTGTATCATTTAGGGGTAAATAATATTGAACTGCTTCCTGGATATCCACAGATGGAAGAATTACCTGATACTTCAATAATAATAACACCAGCAGAAACAGCTTTGATACCTGAAAAATATTCAGATAGAGAAATAATTGACATAGGACATAGAGTACTTGATGCTAATACTATAATAGAAATAGCTTTAAAACTAGAATATGAACATATACTTTATTATAAGGAAATAAAAGAATACTTGAAAACAGTGGCTTCAAATGATTTCAGCCTCAATGAAATATTGGAGAAAGCTACAACAGCAGAAAGTCAGCTTCAGATATTATTAAAAACTATGGACATAGGGATAGTAGCTGTAGATAAAGATAATTATGTATGTGCCTGTAATGAGGGAGCAGAAAAAATTTTAAACAGAAAAGCTAGTACACTTCTTGGAGAAAAAGCAGATATTCTATTTCCATCGATACCTTTTGCTGAAGTAAAGAAGAACAAAAAAGAGATAAAATCAAAGTTAATAAAAATAAATGAGCAGCCTATAAACTTAAACATAACTCCAATAGTAAGAACTGCTAACTATATGGGAGCTTTTGCTTTTATTCAAAAGTTCCAAGATGAAGAATTGAAGCAGCAGGAATTAAGAAGACAGTTGATGAATAAAGGTCATGTGGCTAAGTATAATTTTGATGATATAATTGGAGATTCTATTCAGATATTGAAAATAAAAGATATTGCCAAAAAAATGTCAAAGACTAATGCAGCAATATTAATAACTGGTGAAAGTGGTACTGGAAAAGAATTATTTGCACACTCTATACATAATTGTTCAGAGAGAAAAGATGCACCATTTGTAGCTATAAATTGTGCAGCCATACCAGAAAATCTTTTGGAAAGTGAACTTTTCGGATATGAGGAAGGGGCATTTACAGGAGCAAAAAAAGGTGGAAAGATAGGACTTTTTGAATTTGCTCATATGGGGACACTATTTCTTGACGAAATTGAGGGAATGAGTCCTCTGCTTCAAATAAAATTATTAAGAGTGATTCAAGAAAAGGAAATAATGAAGATAGGAGGAGATAAGGTAATAAAAATAGATGTCAGACTTATTGCAGCTACAAATGAAAATCTTAAATCTTTGATGAAAGAGGGAAAATTTAGAAAAGACTTATATTATAGAATAAATACTCTTCCTATAATGATACCTCCTCTTAGAGAAAGAAAAGAAGATATATCACTGCTTATGAATAAATTTATAAAAGAAACTGGGGGAGAATTTAGATTTTCTAGAAAGGCAAAAGAGGCCTTTGATTTCTATAACTGGGAAGGAAATATAAGAGAAATGAAAAATTATGCTGAGTTTTTCTCTTATCTGGATAAAGAAGTAATAGAATATGAAGATCTTCCAGCAGCTATAACCGATTATTTTGAAGAAGAATATCAAAAAGATGTTAATATAAAATCTGAAATTAGTGATGAGGAAAAATTAAGAAGAAAAGCTGGAAGAAGGTATGACAGTTATTTTTTTATTTTAGAAAAGATAAAAGAAAGCAACATGAAAGGAAAATCTTCTGGAAGAAAAGCTCTGGCAGAAGAATGTCATAAAAATGATATTTCCCTATCTGAACAGGAAATAAGAAAAATCTTAAAAGATTTAGAAGAACTTGGTTTTATAGAGATATATAAAGGAAGAAAAGGAAGCATTCTTTCAGATAAGGGAAGAAAATTTATAAAATAAATAGGCAGAAAAAGGGTAAATGGGTTTTTCTATTCAACCTTTTTATTTTTTAAAAAAGAATAAAATTGAAAATATATGTTCTTATTTAGATTAAATAACTCTTTGAAATTTTTTATTTTTTTGGCATAAAAATTGCTATTATAATTAGCAATAAAAAATAAAATTAGGAGGTTTAATTATGATTATTGTAATAGGAAGTAATTTATGTTCAGATACTATGGGAGCAGTGGCAAGATTAAAAGAGGAAGGTATGAAATTTGAATTTCATGATATTTCAGCTAGTCTTGATAATTTAAAAGAATATCTTGATCTTAGAGAAAAAAGTCCTTTATATGTTCCAGTAAAAGCAGAAGGAAGAATAGGAATACCATGTTTTATAACTGAAGATGGAACTGAAACTATGGATTTAGATGCTATATTGAAAAAATAAGGAGGAAAAAATGCAAAAAAAATTAAGTTTGGCTAATTTCCCAACTAAGATAGAAAAATTAGAAAAAATATCAAATGAATTAGGAGTAAATATTTATATAAAAAGAGATGATCAGACAGGATCAGAAATATCAGGAAACAAAATAAGAAAACTAGAATATTCTATATATGAAGCACTAGAAAATGGTTGTGATACATTAATTACTTGTGGAGGAATACAATCTAACCATGCTAGAGCAACAGCTGCTGCTGGAATAAAACTTGGTATGAGGGCAATACTTGTGCTTAGATCAGATGAAACACCAGAGATGGAAGGAAATTACTTTCTTGATAAAGTGATAGGAGCAGATGTAAGAATAATATCAAGTGATGATTACAGAGAAAGAAGAATGGAAATTATGCAGAAAATAAAAGCTGAGTCTGATGCTGGAGGACATAAAGCATACATTATTCCAGAGGGAGCATCTAATGGGATAGGAAGCCTTGGATATTATTCAGCTATGAAGGAAATCAAGGAACAGGAAAAAGAACTAGGAATAAAATTTGATAGAATAGTTGCAGCAGTGGGATCAGGAGGAACTTATGCAGGTCTGTGTATGGGAAATGCAGAGTTTTTTAATGGTGAGAAGAAAATTACAGGATTTAATGTCTGTGATGATGCAGAGTTTTTTAAAAAGAGATCTGAAGAAATAATAGAGGAAGCTCAGAAGTATTTAGATAAAAGCATCATTATAAAAGCAGAAGAGATGGATATAATAGATGGGTATGTAGGAATAGGATATGCACAGAGTAGAGATGAAGAATTAGAATTTATTCAGAAGACTGCTAAAAAAGAAGGAGTAATATTTGATCCAGTATATACTGGAAAAGCTATGTATGGAATGATGAATGAAATAGAAAAAGGAACTTTTAAAAAAGGTGAAAATGTACTATTTATCCATACTGGAGGGCTATTTGGAATATTCTCTAAAAGAAATCAATTTAAATTCTAAAATTAAAGAATAGAAAAAATTAAAGAATAGAAAAAGTTAGAGTATAAAACAACATAAAAGGAGAAAGATAATGGCAGAAAATAAGAAAAAAAGTGTATGGGAAGCATATAGATTTTCCATTATACTAGTGGGGGCTATATTAATAGGAAGTCTAATTGGAATAAAAATGGGACCAAGGGCATCTATGTTTAAGCCTTTAGGAGATCTTTTCATAAATGGAATGTTTATGGTAGTGGTACCATTAGTTTTTGTTACAATAAGTGGTTCAATATCAGCTATGAGTGATATGGCAAGATTGGGAAAAATATTAAAAAGTTTGTTGCTTGTATTTGTTTCAACTGGTGCAGTAGCTGCTGTACTTATACTTATTACAGTAAATATTTTTCCACCTGCAAAGGGAGTGGTACTCAGCATGCCTGCAGCTGAAGCGTTAAAACCTTTCTCTACAGGAAGTCAGATAGTTTCAGCACTTACAGTTACAGATTTCCCAGAACTTATTTCAAGAAAAAATATGCTTCCATTGATATTATTTTCACTGGTATTTGGAATGTGTGTAAATGCAATAGGAGAAAAAGGAAAGGTAATAGCTGGAGGACTTGAAGCATTATCAGAAGTTTTTCTGAAAATAATCGGATTATTAATGTATTATGCTCCTATAGGACTTGGAGCTTATTTTGCTGCCTTAGTGGGAGAACATGGAAAAGAACTTATTGGTTCTTATGCAAGAGCATTGGCAATATATTATCCTCTGTGTTTTGTATATATGGCTACTGCTTTCCCTGTATATGCATATATTTCCGGAGGAATGAACGGAATAAAAGCTTTGAAGCATGTAATATCTCCAGCAGTTACAGCAGTAGCTACTCAAAGCAGTATAGCTACACTGCCAGTAAACTTAGAAGCTTGTGAAAATATAGGTGTACCAAAGGATATAAGAGAGATAGTGCTTCCAATAGGAGCAACTGCACATATGGACGGAACTGTACTTAGTACTATATTGAAAATATCTTTTCTCTTTGGAATATTTCAGATACCATTTGCAGGTGTAGGAACTTATGTAAGTGCAATAATGCTTGCAATAGCTGGAGGAGTAGTAATGTCAGGAGTTCCAGGAGGAGGACTTATTGGAGAAATGCTGATAGTAACTATGTATGGTTTTCCACCAGAAGCATTTCCTATAATAGCTACAATCGGATATCTTGTTGACCCACCTGCTACAATGATAAATGCAAGTGGAGATACATTAGCATCAATGCTTGTAACTAGATTTGTAGAAGGAAAAGACTGGATGAAAAGAAACTTAGGATAATAGATACCCTGAATATGGGAGCTGTTATAAATTGATGATTTTTAATCATTGATTTGGGCAGCTCCTTTTTATAATTTGACATTTATAAAATAATAATTTGCAGGTATAGGATGAAATAATTTCTATTTAAAAATCTGGTATTTATAAAATAGTAAGTTTATCAAACTTCTCTTTTCCTGTATATTCAAATAAATTTCCTACAATATTTCCTACTTTATCTCTAGCAAATTTTTCTTGCTTTAATGTATTTTCATATAAAAATTCATGATATTCAAAAATATAATAAAACATTAATTTATAAGTATAAGTATAGGATAAAATAATTACTATTTAAAAATCGAAATAGTAATTTACAAATATAAGATGAAGTAATTTTTATTTTAAAATTTAGTATTCGCAAAATAATAGTTTACAAGTGCAGTGTGAGTTAATTGCTAATTTTAAAATATGGCATTGGAGAATTGAAAATATATATAAAATCTGAATTCAGATAAAAAAATTAAAAAATTCTTGACTTGGAGTTAACTCGAGGTGTTAAAATTATAAAAAATAGATAAAGAAATTTAGAAAATAAAAAAGAAATTTAAAAGTAGAAAAATTCATATTTATAAGATTGACAATTGGGTAAATAAGGGGGAAAATATAAAAAAGGAACATTGATTTTTGTGGCAGTAACAGTATTGATAATAGATAATTTTATTTTAAGAATTTAATATCACAGACAAAAGGAGAGGTTGAAATGGAACAGAAAAAATTGGGATTTGGATTTATGCGTCTTCCATTACTAAATAAGGAAGATCCTGAAAGTATTGATTTTGAACAACTGAAAAAAATGGTAGATGTGTTTTTGGAAGAAGGATTTACTTATTTTGATACTGCATATATGTATCATAATTTTAAAAGTGAAATTGCTTTGAGAGAAACTCTGGTAAAACGTCATGACAGAAAAACTTTTACAGTAGCTTCAAAACTTCCTACTATGCTTTTAAAAACTCAGGAAGATGTGGAGAGAATATTTAATGAACAATTAGAAAAATGTGGAGTAGAATATTTTGATTATTATCTGCTTCACAATTTAGGAGTAACAAATTATGAAACAGCTGAAAAATTTGATGCCTTCAATTTTGTTTTAAAGAAAAAAGCAGAGGGAAAAGTTAAAAAGGTAGGATTTTCATTCCATGATACAGCTGACTTATTGGATAAAATATTGGCTGCACACCCTGAAATGGAATTTGTACAGCTCCAGATTAATTATTTAGATTGGGAAACTGAAAGTATTCAATCAAGAAAATGTTATGAAGTGGCTAAAAAATATAATAAACCTGTTATTGTAATGGAACCAGTGAAAGGTGGAGTTCTGGCAAATGTTCCGGAAAAAGCAGAGAAAATATTCAAAGAATATGCTCCAGATATGTCAGTTGCCTCTTGGGCAGTTCGTTTTGCTGCAAGTCAGAAAGATGTAATGATGGTATTGAGTGGTATGTCTGAAATGTCACAGCTTCTGGATAATATAGGATATATGAAGGACTTTAAACCTCTTACAACAAAAGAACAGGAGATAGTGGATAATGTAGTTAAAATAATTTCTGAATCTATAGCTATTCCTTGTACAGCGTGTCAATATTGTGTAGATGGATGTCCTAAAAAAATAGCTATTCCAAATTATTTTTCTTTATATAATAATGAAAAACAATCAGCAGCAAGAACTGGATTTTCTATACAGAAAGCATATTATGCAAATCTTACTCAGGTTCATGGAAAAGCATCTGACTGTATAGGATGTAAAAAATGCGAAAAAGCCTGCCCTCAACATATTGAAATTGTAAAATTTTTAAAAGTTGTAGCAGAAACATTTGAATAAAATACTAACTACTATGAGGCTGCTTTAAAAAAAATTATTTAAAAGAATGAAGGAGATAAAATGGAAACACATGAAATATTATCAAAGTTAAAGGAAGATAAAATTTCTATAGAAGAAGCAGAACTCTTGTTGCGCAGACAGCCTTTTGAAGAAATGGGATTTGCCAAGCTGGATACTCATAGAAAAATCAGATCAGGATTTTCAGAAGTAATTTTTTGCAGTGGAAAAACTGATGAACATCTTTTAAAAATATTCGGCAGATTGTATGAAGAAGATGGTGAAGTCCTTGGAACAAGGGCTTCAAAACATCAATATGATATTATAAAAGAAGTATACCCAGAAACTGAATATGATGAAGTGTCGCATATAATAAAAATAGAAAAAAAAGATAAGAAGAAAACAGGAAAAATAGTTGTCTGTTCTGCTGGAACGGCAGATATTTCTGTAGCAGAAGAGGCAGCCAAAACAGCTGAATTTTTTGGCTCAAATGTTGAAAGAGTTTATGATGTGGGAGTAAGCGGAATACATAGGCTGTTGTCAAAACTGGATATTATTCAAAGTGCAAACTGTGTTATAGCAGTGGCAGGAATGGAAGGTGCATTGGCAGGGGTTTTGGGTGGACTGGTAGATAAACCTGTAATAGCAGTTCCTACATCAGTAGGTTATGGAGCTAATATGAAAGGGCTTTCTGCTCTGCTGACAATGATAAATTCATGTTCTAATGGAATAGCAGTGGTTAATATTGACAATGGTTTTGGTGCTGGATATATAGCAACACAAATCAACAGATTAGGAGAGAAAAGATGAAAAATACATTATATTTAGAATGTTATAGTGGAATCAGTGGAGATATGACAGTAGCTGCATTGTTGGATTTAGGTGCTGATAGGGAAGTATTGGAAAAAGCATTAAAAACTCTTCCAGTGGAAGGATTTGAAATTAAAATCAGCAGGGTAAAAAAATCAGGACTGGATGTATGTGACTTTAGTGTTATTCTGGATAAGGAGCATGAAAATCATGATCACGATATGGACTATCTTCATGGAAGCCATAAACATGGAGAGGAAGAACATACACATGGAGAAGATGAAGCTCATCAGCACAGCCATATACATCTTCATGAAAAATCTCACAATCATGGGCATGTACATCTTCATGAACATTCTCACCACCATGAACATAGAAATTTAAGCGGAATATTACATATTATCAGTCATGCGGATATTACTCCAAGAGCTAAAGAAATAGCAGAGAGAATTTTTACTATACTGGCAGAAGCAGAAGCAAAGGCTCATGGAACAGAGCTTGACAAGGTGCATTTTCATGAAGTGGGAGCAGTGGATTCTATTGTTGATATAGTGGCAGCGGCCGTATGTTTGGATAATCTGAATATTACAGATGTAATAGCAACTGAATTGTGTGAAGGGCATGGATTTGTAAGATGTCAGCATGGAATAATACCAGTTCCTGTACCAGCAGTAGTCAATATAGCTGAGAAGCATAAATTATCTCTGCATATTACAGATACAGTGGGGGAGCTTGTAACACCTACAGGAGCAGCAATAATAGCAGCTGTAAGGAGTATGGACAAACTTCCTAAAAAATTCTCTATTGAAAAAATAGGAATAGGTGCAGGGAAAAGAAATTATGACAGACCAAGTATATTAAGAGCTATGCTGATAAAAGATAAAACTTTTGAAGACAATCAGATCTATAAATTAGAAAGCAACATAGATGACTGTACTGGAGAAATGCTTGGATATGTAATGGAATTATTGTTTAAAGCTGGAGCAAGGGATGTTCACTATATACCAGTTTACATGAAAAAGAATCGTCCTGCCTATCAGTTGAACGTTGTATGTCTGGAAAAAGATATAGAAATTTTGGAAAATATAATTTTTGAGGAAACTACTACAATAGGGATAAGACGTATTCCAGTAGAAAGATCAGTTCTGAAAAGAAGAATTGAAAAGATAATGACATCTCTTGGAGAGGCAGAAGTGAAGATTTGCCTTTTAAAGGAAAAAGAAAAAGTATATCCAGAATATGAAAGTGTTAAAAAGCTGTGTTCACAGCATAAATTAAATTTTCAGGAAGTGTATCAACTCATTCAGAGAGAATACAATGAAACAAAGGAACAAAGATGATTACAAAAGAAGCAGTTAGAAAAGAGATAAATGCAAAAGAAACAAGTATAAAAGAGATAAATACAAAAGAAACAAGTACATATAAAGAAAAAAATATATTTCTGCAAAACCTGATGGAGAAATATACAAAGGAAAATGTGGCAGTGGCATTTTCAGGAGGGGTAGACAGCAGTCTTCTTCTCAAAGCAGCTTGTTTGAGTGCTGTAAAAAACGGGAAAAAAGTATATGCAGTTACAATGCACACAACACTTCATACAATGAATGAAATAGAAAGTTCAAGAAAAACTGCTGAAGAAATAGGGGCAGAGCATTTAATAATAAAAGTTGATGAATTGAGAGAAGCTGGAATAGAAAATAATCCAGTGGAAAGATGTTATTTATGTAAAAAATATCTTTTTCAAAAGATACTGGATAAAGCTGAAAGTCTGGGGATAAAAACTGTTTTGGACGGGACAAACGAGGACGATCTTCATCTGTTTAGACCTGGATTGAAAGCATTAGGAGAATTAGGAATAAAAAGTCCATTGGCAGAAAGCGGTTTTACTAAAAGTGATGTAAGAAAACTGGCAGAAGAATATGGACTGTCTGTTTCAAAAAAACCTTCAACACCCTGTCTTGCCACAAGATTTCCATATGGAAGCAGATTGACATATGAGGAAATGCAGAAAGTGGAAAAGGGAGAAAATTTTCTTAAAAATTTAGGATTATATAATGTGAGATTGAGAATACATGGAGATATTGCAAGAATAGAAACAGACAAAGAAGATATAGAAAAAATAGTAAAATACAGAGAAAAAATAATATCTTATTTAAAAAAACTGGGGTATAGATATATCACAATAGATTTAGAGGGATTTCGTTCTGGAAGTATGGATTATTTTTTGGAAAATAAAAGGGAGGAATAATTATGCATATGGCAGATGCATTGATTACACCGACAGTGGCTGGAGCTATGTATATCTGTTCGGCAGCAGCAGCAAAATATTCGATGAAAAAGCTGAGTTTAGAAAACGACCCTAAAAAAATACCATTGATGGGAATAATGGGGGCATTTGTATTTGCAGCCCAAATGATAAATTTTACTATTCCGGGAACAGGTTCTTCAGGACATCTCTGTGGGGGAATGCTTTTGTCGGCAGTACTGGGACCTTATGCAGGTTTTCTGACAATGATAGGAGTGCTGTTTATACAATGCCTTTTATTTGCTGACGGAGGAATACTGGCCTTTGGTGCTAATGTCTGGAATATGGCATTTTATGGGTGTTTTATTGGTGCAATGATTATATGGAGATATACTATGGCAAAAGGGATAACTAAGAAGAAGATTATTCTGGCTTCCATAATTGGTTCTGTTGTGACTTTACAGCTTGGAGCTTTCTCTGTAACTTTGGAAACACTGGCTTCAAATATCACAGAACTTCCCTTTGCAGTTTTTGTTTCAGCTATGCAGCCGATTCATCTGGCTATTGGAGTGGTAGAAGGATTGATTACAGCCTCAGTACTATGTTTCATATTTGAGGCAAGACCGGAACTTCTGTGGGAAAGCCATGAAAAAGAGGGAAAAGTATCATATAAAAATACAGTGATTATTCTAGCAGCAGTAGCTTTTGTCATAGGAGGACTGCTGTCATTGATGGCTTCATCTCATCCTGATGGGCTGGAATGGTCTATTGAAAAAATAGCAGGTTCACCAGAACTTCAGGCTTCAGGAACAGCATATGATATTGCTGAAAAAATACAGGGAGCAACAGCATTACTTCCAGATTATTCATTCAAGGGTTCTGAATCGGTGCTTGGAACATCGTTTTCAGGGATAATTGGTGGAATTGCAGTGGTAGTCCTATGTATTCTAAGCTGTTATCTTTTCAATTTCTTCAGAGGAAAATCTAAAAATGAGTAAAATAAACGAAGCAATACACACTATACACTATTTGGATAGAATGTCACTGGAAAATAAATGGATTAATAATATCCATCCACTGGCTAAATTAGTTGTCACTTTTGTATATATCTCTGTTTTGATATCTTTTAATAAATATAATTTAACTGGTCTGGCAGGAATGAGTATATATATAGCAGTTGTTTTTATTTTAGGAAGAATATCATTGAGGCAGAGTATAAAGCAGTTGAGAGGAATAATTATAATTTTATGTATAATAGGGATAGCTAATCCTTTTTTAGATAAAAAGGTTCTTCTTGATATAGGCACAGTAAAAATTACTGGGGGAGTAATATCTATGGCGACATTGATAATAAAAGGAGTTCTGTCAGTTCTGGCATCCTATTTTCTCATAGCTACTACCTCAATAGAAAATATATGTTATGCTTTAAGGATTATTCATATTCCAAAAATATTTGTTACAGTGGTGCTTTTGATTTACAGATATATCATATTATTTTTAAAAGAAGTTGAAAGAATGACAACAGCATATGAACTTCGTGCCCCGAATCAAAAAGGAATACATATAAAAGTATGGGGTTCTATGGTGGGTATGCTTCTATTACGGAGCATAGACAGGGCGCAGACAGTTTATGAAAGTATGCTGTTAAGGGGATTTGACGGAGAATTTAAAATGAAATCTTCTGGGGAATCCCTATTGAAAAGCTATATATACTGTATATTCTGGGTTGGAGCAATAATTTTTTTCAGGCTTCATCAATCAGATTATTAGCAGAATGTGGAGGATAAATGCAGAGAATAAAAATAGAACATCTCAATTTTTCCTATAGAGGATTTAAAGAAGTTCTTACAGATATTAATTTGAAAATATCTGAAGGGGAAACAATAGGAATTATAGGAGAAAATGGAGCTGGGAAATCCACTCTTTTAAAATTGATAGTAGGACTGCTTTCCGACTATTCAGGAAAAATTGAAATAGATAAAGTAGAAGTAAAAAAATCTACCTTATCAGATATACGAAAAAAAATCGGATATGTATTTCAAGATTCTGACAGTCAGTTATTTATGTCCAATGTGTATGACGATATAGCATTTGCTCCACAGAATTATGGGTATTCAGAAGAAGAAACAGAGAGATGCGTTGAAAAAGCTATGAAAACAGTAAAGATAGAGGATTTGAAAAACAGAATGATTTATCAGCTCTCTGGAGGGCAAAAAAAACTTGTTTCCCTTGCTGCTGTTCTTTCTATAGAACCTGAAATAATATTGCTTGATGAACCTTCGGCAGCTCTTGATCCTAAAAATAGAAGGAATTTAATAAATATTCTGAATTCTATAAAAGGGATAAAAGTGATTGCTTCCCATGATTTAGATATGATACTGGATACATGTGACAGGACAATATTAATATCAAAAGGGAAGATAATAAAAGAGGGAAATACTGAAAATATATTGTCAGACAAAAACTTATTGGAAGAGAATGGATTGGAACTTCCATTGTCTTTTAAATGGAAATAAATAGGCAAACAAAAAATTTTTAAAAGAAAGTTTTTTAGTTTAAAGAAATAAATGGTTCATAGAAAAAAATGTGTAAAAGAAAAAGCTTGAAAACCCTTGCTAAATATAGTATTATTTATTAAAGTTGTTGCTTTGATGTTTGTTTTATGAAAAGAGTATATAAAAATACTGCAATTTAAAATAAATGGAATGGAATGACTTATATGAATGTACTCTCACTCCAAAGAATACATTCTTACTTTCGAGGGAAAATATAGTTTAGGAAAAGAGAGGCTATTGTAGAGGTAGCTTCTTTTTTATATTTGAAAAATAATAAAAAATACAATAAAAGAAAATTAAAAGGAGTACAGAAAGAAGAGCTTAAAAAACTAAGTAAGAAAAGTTATAGAAATATATGTTATAAAAATATTAATTATATTTTAAGGAATGATAAATATTGAACAAAAGAAATAAGCTACATTCAAAAAACTTTCTTTAAAAATAAAAACTCCTTTGATAGAATTAATCAAGTTTGCCAACCAATTAACTAATCAAAGGAGTTCATAAAATATGTGACAACAATAACCAGCTGCCACATACAACATTTATAGCTAAAATTATGCAGAAATAAAATATATTTATAAAAGAAATTTAGAAAATTATCTAAATTCAAAGTATTTAAATATATCAAAAATGATATTTTTTTAATTATTTTGCATGAATTTCCCAAAATAATTTTTCACTTGTAATAGGAAGGCTTCTCACTCTAGCCTTTGTTGCATTATATATAGCATCTGCAATGGCTGGAGAAGCTGTATTAATAACTACTTCACCAATAGATTTGGCTCCAAATGGACCAGTAGGTTCATTTGAATAGCTGAATAAAACCTTTATATTTCCTAAATCTTTTCTAGAAGGGATTTTATACTGCATAAGGGTATCATGTTTGACTTTACCATTTTTATCAAATTGAATATCCTCATAAAGAGCTAGACCAATACCTTGAGCAATTCCCCCTTCTACTTGTACTTGAGCTAATGCTGGATTGATAGGAACACCACAGTCTACTACTGAAAGGAAATCTATAACTTCAGTATGTCCAGTAAGGGTATCAACTTCTACTTCTGCAAAACTTGCAATAAATGGTGGAGGAGAAGTTTCTCCACCCCAAGTTGCTGTCGTAATAATTTGATTTTTTCCTTCAAAGGATACAGCTCTTTCACCAATATCTCTCAAAGAAAGTGTATTGCCATTTTTATCTTGTACAGTTTCTCCTAAATATTCCACTTCTTCAGCAGGAATTTTCATTAATTTAGAAGCCATATCAATAATTTCTTTTTTCATTTTTTCAGCAGCTAAAATTACAGCATTTCCTGTAACATAAGTACCACTGGAAGCATAAGCACCTGGATCATATGGAGAAGTGTCAGTATCAGCAGTATTTACTATAATTTTTTCTACAGGTACTTCAAGTATTTCAGAAGCCATTTGAGCCAAAACAGTGTCACACCCCTGTCCCATGTCAGTAACTCCTAAATAAAGTGTATAATCTCCACTATCATGAAGCTTTAAAGTTGCAGAAGCAGTATCTACATTAGCAATACCAGATCCCTGCATTGTAACAGCCATTCCACTAGCTCTTACTTTACCATTTCCCATATCTTTTACAGTTCTGTTTTTCCAATCAAAAGCTTCTTTTCCAATAGAGATACATTTTTTAATATCTCCACTAACTTTTTCAGATTGATTTACAAGATTTTTCATTCTTATTTCTGTTGGATCAATTCCTAATTTATGGGCAAGCTCATTGACAGCTGATTCTACAGCAAAAGTTCCCTGAGTAGCTCCATATCCTCTAAATGCAGCTCCAACCATAGTATTAGAATAAACTATGTCAGCTTTACATCTCATAGGAACTTTGGCATATAGAGGAAAAGTTTTATAAACCACAAGTGAAGTAACAGTTGGAGCATGTTCTCCATAAGCACCTGTATTTGATAAAACATTTATATCAATAGCTTTTATATTTCCCTCATTATCAGAACCAATTTTAACTTTTAATCTCATAGCATGTCTTGTATTTGAATATGCTTGAGTTTCTTTTCTAGAATAAATTATTTTAGAAGGTTTTCCAGTTTTCATAGTAACGAAGGCTGGATATATTTCGCAAACAGAAGTCTGCTTTCCTCCAAAGCCACCACCTATTTTAGGCTTTATAACTCTTATTCTGCTGCTTGGTATTTCAAGAGCTCTAGCCAAATGCCTTCTTACATGAAAAGGAATTTGAGTAGATGAAACTACAACCAGTCTTCCATGTGCATCTAAATAACATGCAGTTCTGTAAGTTTCCATCATTGCATGTATTTGAGGCTGAGTATAATAAGTTTTTTCTATAATGACATCACTTTCTTCAAATCCTCTGTCCACATCTCCTTTAGTTTCAAGATATGAAGAAGCTAGATTTCTTTTATTATCAAATCCTATTGGAAAGTTTATATGTATATCTTCAGGGTGAACTAAAATATCTGAATCTAAAGCTTTTTCATAATCAATGACAGCTTCAAGAATTTCATATTTTACTTTTATAAGTTTCATTGCTTTTTCAGCAGTCTTTTCATCAACAGCAGCAACAATTGCCACAGGATCTCCTACATATCTAACATACTCAGATAATATTTTTCTGTCGTATGGAGATGGTTCAGGATAAGATTGACCAGCAAGAGTAAACATAGTTTTTGGAACATCATGATGTGTATAGATAGCTTCTACACCAGGCACTTTTTTAGCAATACTTGTATCAATATCCAATATTTTTGCAAAGGGATGAGGTGATCTTAAAAGCTTCACAATAAGAGAATTATTATTTATAACTAAATCATCTGTATATAGAGGTCTTCCTGTTATTATTCCAATACTATCTATTTTTTTTATAGATTTATTTACTATTTTCATTAGATTTTTCAGCCTCCATAAAGTTTTTTATTGCTCTGAGTTGTGAAACATATCCACTGCATCTGCATAAATTTCCATTTAAATAATGTAAGATTTCTTCATCAGTTGGATTTTTATATTCTTTCATCATAGCAAGAACTGTTAAAGTAAATCCAGGAGCACAGTAACCACATTGCTCTGCTCCCTCATCAGCCATGAAATTAGCAAATTTCATAGCTTCTTCTTGACAACCTTCAATAGTGGTGATTCTTTTATTATTCATTCTGGCAGATAATGTACTGCAGGAAAGAATGGGTTTATCATCAACAAGAACAGTACAAAGTCCACAAGACCCTGTATCACAACCTCTTTTTACACTTAAATATCCAGCTTTTCTTAATGTATCCAGAAGGTACTCGTCTTCTGATATTAATAATTCTCTTTTTAAACCATTTACAGTTAATGTCAAAAGCATTATAATACCTCCTTTAAAGCTCTTTTAGTTATAACTTTAGATATTGCAGATCTATATTCACTGCTTCCTCTCATGTTGGAACCAAAAGTAATTTCTTCATCTATAAAGCTACATGCTCTATCTATAACTTCATCAGTAATATTGTCAGAATTATTTAATATCTCCATTGCTTTATGAGCTAACTTAGCTTTTCCAGGTCTTACACCAATGGCAATTTTAAAAGTTCCATTTTCATTTGTAACAGCTGTATTTGTTATAGCATAATCAGTTTTACTTTTTCTTATACTTTTAAAAGCTCCTTTTCCATTGGTTTTTCTTATTTTTATTTCAACAAGAATATCTCTTGTTTTACCTTCGATAGATAAATATTCTTCCAGGGAGATTTCTCCACCATTAAAAAGTATAACAGTAGTATCAAGTGCTAAAAGTGCAGGGATAAGATCGGAAAAACCATATTTAGAAAAAACAGTAGCTCCAACTGTAACATTATTTCTAAATTGAACTCCAATTATGTTATTTACAGATTTTGAAAGCACTCCATCAAATAAATTTAGAATAATAGGATTAGTTTCAATTTCTCTAAATGAAACCATAGCTCCAATGTGTATATACTTTTCCTCTTCTTTTATATAGTTAAGAGAAAGAGAAGAAAGATCTATAGCAGTATTATATGAAGTATTTTCCATTCTAAGATAAGAAGTTCCTCCAAGTATAATATTTTTTTTGTTTTTTAAAAGTTCATCATAGGCTTCCTGCAAAGATTGAGCAGGGAAATATTTGGAAAAACTAAACAAAATTAACCTCCTGTATTATTATAATTTTTTTTTATTATACCACGAAAAGACAGCAGAGTATCAATAAGAAATCCTCAAAAGAAGACAGCTTATATAACTGCTCTGCTGTGTGGTAATTTATTTTATTGAGAAACTTTTTCAGTCTTTAATGTTTTTTTAATTTTTTCATCTAAAGGTAGAACAATATTAAGAATCACAGCAATAGAACCAGAAACAACTATTCCAGAACCACCAAATATAAGCTGAATACTTTCAGGGAAATATTTAAGAGCAGCAGGAACACTTCCAAGTCCATAACCTAATCCTAAAGAAACAGATAAAATAACAGCATTTCTACCTACAAGGGGTTCTTTTGTAATAAGATTGATACCACTTATAGAGATCATGGCAAAAATCATTACTAAACTTCCACCAAGAACACTAGCAGGAACTATTGACAGAATAGCACCTATTTTAGGAAAGAAAGCTCCTGCAACTAAGAAAGCTGCTCCAGTACCAACAACAAATCTGCTCATGATACCAGTCATTGCAACTATACCAGTATTTTGGCTGAAAGATGTAGTTGGCAGAACAGAAAATACAGAAGCAAGTGCACTTCCAAATCCATCAGCTAAAATACCACCAGAAAGTTCTTTATCAGTAACTTCTCTATTAGCTCCTCCCATTGTAACTCCAGACATATCTCCTACTGTTTCAACAGCAGAAACTATAAACATCATTATCATTGCTAAGCATGCATCTGCATGGAAAGTTATTCCATAGGTAAAAGGGGTAGGAAAACTTATAATAGCAGCATTTCTTACAGGAGTAAGATCAACTTTTCCCATAAAGAAAGCAACAATAAATCCAACAACTGTTCCTACGAATATGGAACCAGTACTTGTGATTCCTTTAGTAAATTGTTTAAAAAATATAACTGTTATAAGAACTACCATACCTATAAAAAGATTTGGAAAAGAACCAAAATCAGCACTTCCAACTCCACCAGCAAAGTTGCTTACTCCAACTGGTAAAAGAGATAATCCAATAGATAAAACTATTACACCTGTTACAACAGGAGGAAAATATCTTCTTATTTTCTTTATGATGGCACCTATAAATATTTCAAATATAGCACCAACTAAAGCAGCTCCAAGAATACCTTCATATCCATATTTGCTTCCAATAGAAAGGGCAACAGGAACAAAAGCAAAACTTGTACCAACAACAATTGGAAGCCTAGCTCCAATTGGGCCAATACGGTATGCTTGAATTAAAGTATTAACTCCAGCTACAAGCATAGTACATTGAATAAGAAAAGTTTTTGTTTCACTTGGCATTTTCATAGCTCCAGCTACAATAATTAGAGGAGTAATATTACTTACAAACATGGCAAGAATGTGTTGAAGACCAAGAGGAATTGCCTCTCTTAGAACTGGGATACCATCAAGATCATATGGTGATGTGTTTCTCATTTTTTCGTTTACCTCCAAGATTTTACTTCACATATCTCTGAAAGGGAAGAAAGGAAGAGGAAAATAAAAAAGACTATTTCCTTTCTCAAAGACTACAATGTGAAAGAAAATAATCCTAAAATATAAAAAAGGACTATTAAATTCACCCATAGCGGCTTGTTAATTGGCAACCCGTAGAGACTCCTGACCATATTACAGGGATATATGAGTAATTTAGTTTTTTTAATTGATTTAACTAGCTTTATAATGTGTGGTGCACTTAAAATGCACTTAAAAATATTATTTATAGTATTTTAAAGGCATTTAAAATGAAATCTGCATAGAAAATAATATCATACTTCCTCTAACATTTCAACAATTTTTTTACTTGCATCTGGATATAAATGTGAATATGTGTTTAATGTTGTATCTATATTTTCATGTCCTAGCCTTTTAGATATTGCTAAAGGATTTACACCTAAATGTATAAGTAAACTTGCATGACTATGTCTTAAATCATGCACCCTTATAATTTTTACACCAACTTTTTCAGCAAAAGATTTTATTTGCTTTCTTATATTAGTTTGGTGCAATTTAAAAAGTCTTGTTTCATTATTAAGACCATATAGTTTTTCAGAGTATTTTTTTATTATATCTACAAGTTTTTTATTTATTAAAATTTCTCTAATACTACTCTCTGTTTTAGGTGGGGTCACTTCATTCCTTCCATTTATTCTAACCAATGTTTTATTAATTCTTATGGTTTGTTTTTCAAAATCTATATCTTCATAAGTCAAGGCTAATAGTTCACCTATTCTCATACCAGTAAAAAATAAAACATTTAAAATAGTATATATATCAATTCTCTTTTCAGCTACTTCAGAAACTTTTTTAAATTCTTCTACAGTCCATATAGCCATATCTGTTTTAGTTTTTCCAATACTACCAGCTTTAGTTACTGGGTTAGATTCCAGTTTATAAAATTTAACAGCAAAATTGAAAATTCCAGATAAAGTTGAATTTATTAATTTAAGATAAGTTTGGCTATATTTTTTATCCAACATTAAAGAATTTTGAAATTTTCTTATATGTGCAGGAGTTAGCTCACACACTTGTACGTTTTCTAAAACTGGCAATATTCTTTGGGTTATGACTACTTTTCTTAAATTGTATGTAGTAGGTTTCACTCTATGTGATATATCTTCCAAATATAATTCACACATATTTTTAAAAGACATAGAAACTTGAAATTCAGCTTTAGCAAGAAACTCTCTTTCATATTCTAAAGCTTCTTTTTTAGTATTAAAACCTCTTTTAAAAGCTTGTTTTCTTTCTCCATTATAGGTTGTATAATAAAAACGAGAAATCCAACTTCCATTTTTACTTTTAGATGCAGGCATTTATTGTATCTCTCCTTTCAGTCCTAATTTTTTGTAAAGATATTCTTTATTTACTCTGCCACGAATAATTATATACCCTTTTTTCTCGAGTTCTTCATTAACTTCTCTCATTATTTTATAAGCTGTTCCTTTGCTAATACTACATATTTTAATAACATCTTCAACTTTTAAAAGTTCATTCATCTTCCCTACCTCCTACACATTTTCTAAAATAATATTTCCATTTGTATCTAGTTTGTATTCTTCTATATTTTTAGCAAAATAAAATGCTCTTTCATTTTTTGTTCTCTTTTTAAACTGTTTCCACAGGTTTAAAAACTTTTCTTGAGCCCATTCTAAATCTTCTTTTGAGCACTCAAGATATCCTTCAGCTATTTCTCCTGCTTCATTCCAAGCACAGTCTTTCATTCTATCAAGGACATCATCAAAATCTAAATGGTAATTGTCATTATAGTATTCTTTTTCTCCAATTTGCACTACTAAAATATCATTTTCAAAATCTCTTTCATTTGCTGTGTCAAAAGCCTCTTTCAAGGTAGCTTTAATAGTTTTTTCCCCATCATTGAAATATTCTTTTCCTTTAAAAGCCCAACAATATTCTTTATTTTTCATTTTAGTCCTCCCTACTTCAAATATTTCTCTTTTCTTTTTTCAAGTTTCTCTTTCCAAGCTTCTATATATTTATTAGTCATAATACCATCTTCAATTAAATGTGATACAATGCTTATAGAGGCTTGTACCATATCAAAAGCTTCAAGGCATAATTTTTTTCTGTAGTCTTCTATATCTTCTGGATGCATATTTTCATATTTTGCTTCTTCATAATCTTCGTAAGCATTACAAAGTTCATAATATTCTTCTTCTACTTTATCAAGATGTTCATCTGTAGGTACTGTCATCTTTCCGAATTCCATTGTGAACATATTCATATCTAAATTAGTTTTATTCATTATTGCTTCCTCCACTTTAACTATATATTCTATCCCTGTTTCATTATCATAGTATAGGTCTAATCTGTCGAATTGCTCAAATAATTTGGTTAATGTAAGTTTTGTGATTGAATCTTCTAAGCCTCCATCATACCAAACATCAAGGTCATAACTGTTATAATCTTGCTTTGTTACTACAAGTTCAACTCCTGTATTATCATTTATTCGTATAATCTCACCTTGTTTTAATTGGCTTATTCTTTTTGCTAGTTCTGGTTTAGTCATTTGCTCCTCCTAAAATTAAAATGATATCAATTGGTTTTTCTGCGTCTATTCCATTGTATATTTCTACTTGCATTAGATCACCACCCTAATCTATTTTTAGCTATTTCTAAAGCTTCTAGAGATTTATCTATCCCTATAAAATTTCTGTTTAGCTTTTTACAAGCTACTCCAGTAGTTCCACTACCCATACAAAAGTCTAAAACTATATCTCCTTCTTTTGTATAAGTTTTTAATAGATATTCTAATAACTCCACAGGTTTTTGAGTACTATACACTGCAGGATGTGGTTCTTTAAATTCTAAAAGTTGTTTTGGATACTTCAGATCGCTTTCTCTGTCCGTTCTTTTAAAATTATTATAAGTAGTTCCTATATTTTTGTTTGTTCCTAATGCTTTGCCTACTTTATGTGGCTTAATTCCTTTTTTCATAATCGGGCTATAGTAGCATTGCTTTTTATAAAATACACATATTTCCTCTATATCTCGCAAAGGCTGTTTTTTAGCATTAAGATGTCCTCTTCCTCTTCCCTTTTTCCAATACCAGCTATATTTATAATTTTTGATATTACTAGAAATTAAAATGCTTGTGTAAGGCTGGTTTGACATCAATATTATAGGAGTGTTATTATCTACTATCTTTTCTATAGACAGCCATAATTTTTCTAAGTTAAAAGGAATATCCCATTTATTTCTAGTTATACCTTGTGGTATATCTGCTATAATACAATCTACTTTTATTTTAATTTTTTTTAGTTCTTCAATAGCATCTCCATGTATTAAAGTTATCATTTTAATCTCCTTTTTATCCATTCCCAGAAACTTAACTGGCAGCCAATATATTTATTAAATGTATTTCCATATTTTTTTATTTTCATATCCTCCCCCTTAAATTTCCCTTATTTTAATATCTTTAAATTTTACTTATTATTTTGAATTTACATTTTTTCTTCAAGTTTAGTGTCTATGTATTCTTCAATTTCTTTTGCTTGGTTTTTAGTCATAGTTCCAAAATCAATTTTCAGTTCTTTTTTAACAACTTCCACAAGGTTTATATTTAAAGGAGTAGCTTGTTTCAATAAAGCTGTTCTATCTTCATCATTGGCTGGAATATCACTTATAATCTCAACTGTATCTCCTGTATTGTCTGTAAATTCTCCGATAATAGTTCCATCTTCATCTATATCCTCAATCACAAGTCCATCTGTTTGAAGTGCTTTTTGAACTTCTACAGATAAAGCTCCATATTTACTTAAATTTAATTTTAATACTGTTTTTAAAGCCATAGCTTCAAAATTTTTACTCCAGTTAGAATATTTATACCCTTTGCTTAGGTCATACTGATAAGCTTGGCTATACTTCTTTGCATGGTTTTTAACCTGTGCTTCTGTCATAAACAGGGTATTTCTAAAGCCATTATTGAATTCTATATAAGAAGCATATCCAATAGTTTTAGTTATCATTCTTTCATCGAGGTCTTCTATAAATTCAAGTTCAAGTTCTCCAGTAAGTATATTGTAGCCTTTCAATTCTCCTTCTTTGACTTCTATTGAATTTATAAACTTATATTCTCCACTTCTAAGAGCTAACTGGATATAACCTTTATAACCCATTTGAAATTGTGCTATCATTCCTTTTTCTTTATCTCTATAAGGTACAATATAAGCAAAGCCAAGATTTTTTTCTATTGGAAGATTAAGAACTGCTGAAGCAATAGCAGCATTAATTATTGATTGAGGGTCTGCCTCTTGTAGTTGAGGAGTTCCCTCAACCACTTGGACTATTGCCATCATAAAGTGTCCTGCTCTATCTCCTAATAAAGATTTAATTTGTTTTTTAATTGCTTGGGAAGCAAGCATACTTTTTAATGCAGGAACCCCAGTATTCCCTTGAGCTCCAAAAGTTGCCAATTGATTTTTAGGTTTTGCCATTATGCCACATCCTTTATTTTTTTGTCTTCTTTAAGTTCTTTTAAAGTGAATCTTTTTGCCCCTCTAGTATCTATTTTCCAAGTTGCCAAGTGAGAACCATTTATTAATAACATTTCTGTCTGAAAGTCCAACATTTTCTTTTGTACTTTTACTGTAAAAGGTTTCATATCTGCTTCAATTTCTTTTAGTTCTGTAGATGTAGTTTTTTTAGTTTCCTGTAAAGATGTAAAACCTTGTAATTCTTTATAATCCATCGTTACGCTTGGTATTTGTTCAAGATAATTACCAAAGCCTTTAAATTCCTCTTTTAAGAAGTCACATTCAGCCTCACAACCGTTTAATTCTGGTTCTATTCCATCATCAAGACATTTTTGGAATCTTTTTGTAAGCTCATAAGCTTCATCTACTAATTTTGGGTTTTTATCTATTTCATATACTCTAGTAAATCTATTATCAACAAATCCTACTAGAAAGCCTTTTTCTTTTCCTAATACAGCTAATTGCTGTTGGACTTGTGCAAGATATTTGTTAGGAACTTCTTCTCTGGCCCATTCATGAGCTGTAAATGAATTGCCTGTTTTAAGTTCCACTGGATACCATTCATTTTCTATTTTTACCCAACTATCAGGAGTACAACTCCATAAAGGATATTCATCATTCCCAACAACTTGATTTCCTTTTTTTGTTTCTTGCACATCTACATTAAATTCATTCTTAAAAAGTTCTGGAAGGTGTTCAATCATGAAGTCTTCTGCATAGTGTCCAAACTTCATAGCTACTTTGGAATTAAAGGAAATTTCTCTTTTATATAATCCCTTTCTTTCTAAGTATATTAAATAAGGTGATGTATATTTGTCTGGTCTGTTTATTAGCCCTTTTTTAAAAGCATTGTTTACAACTAATATACTTGTTTCTGTAGCTCCTATCTTTCTATGATTTAGCCATTCTCCATCACCAGAACATTTACCAGTAAATAAAATTTCAGAATTATGAAGTGTATTATCTTCAATAAACTTTTCTAATTCTGCCTTTCTTAACTTGCTATAACCAGTAAGACCCATATTTTTTGCTTTTTCTCGTAACTCTTTAACTGTCATTTATAACCACCTCTCTTTAAATTTTTAATAAGTTCCCCAAGCTATTGTTGGAAAACCTATAAAAATTCAATTATGCTATTCTTTTTTCTATGTAATCTATTGTTTTAAGATTTTCTGTTTTCTTTTCTTCAAGTTCTTCTTTCAAGTCATTTATAGCTATTTCAATAATATCTTTATCTTTAAATCCTATCCATTCATAATTTCCAATTTCCAAGATGTAACAACTTCCACTTTCTGTGAAATTAAGTTCTATTTTATCTACTATTCCAAGTTCTCTTTTTAATTTAAGTAGTTCAGCAAGTTTTTTCATTTGCTACCTCCAAGAATAATTTTTTATTTACTATATAGGTTTCTCTTTTTGCTAGTCCTGTAGTATTACTTTTAAAGATAGTCTGTATATCAACTTTCTTTAATTTTCTTTTCTTTGGTGTCTTATCTACCACAAAGCTTAAAATATTTTTATTTGGAATATACTCAATTCCTGTTATATTGTCATGTAACCTTGTTTTTCCATCTTTAGAGATATATAGATTGTCTACCTATATATCTCCATGTTCTTTTAAAGCCTTTTCAAATAAAGTTATAAAATCAGATATTTTCATTGCTACCTCCCAGCTACCCATAGGACAAACATATATATTCCTATCCATGCTAAACCTAAGAAAATAAATCTTTCCATTATATCAATCCTGTCTTTCTAGCGGCTGTTGGAGTAAATCCCAATATCTTTCCTACTTCTTTATAAAGAGAAGATGTACTATCAGTTATAATCACTCTTAAAGTTCCATTCATATCTGTAAAATTGCATATGTATTTTCCATTCTTAATTCTTACTCTCATCTTTTTTCTCCTTCTAATATTTTGACTTTTTGTAGATTTATGCTATAATTAAGTTAGAAGTCCCTTAGGGGCACTTGAGTTGATATAAAAAATGCTATGATATAGGCACTCTCTTGCAGGGTGCTTATTTCATGCTTATAAGTTATTAGCATTTCTTATAAGCAGTAGATATATCAACTCAAGGAGGTACTATATGTACATTTATGTCAACACACTTTCTATTAATGGAGGGATTGCAATTGCTTTCTTCATTTTAGTTTGGTGGTGGTATAAAAACAGATAGTAACCTCAGCCCTTCGGGGCTTTTTTTAGTCCTCCCAAACTGCTATATTCTCTAAAATTTTACTAAGTTCTCCACATTCTGGACAAACAAAGTAGTCAACAGAATAGTCCAAGTCGTAATCATCCAATATACTTATACAACCATTTTCATCAGGATATCCCCAACCATTATCAATAGTTCCAGAAACATCACCAGTTATTTTTTCACCACACTTCTTACATCTCCACATATAATTCCTCCTAATATTTTAATTTTATAATTTTTATACAAAAAGTATAAGAAACGTTTAAAAAAAATTTAAACTTTCAAAATTTCTTTATATGTTTATTATACAAAAAGTATAAAGAAAAGTCAAATAGTTTTTTAC
>ERZ791743.268-NODE-268-length-54408-cov-21.755432_pt1 | contig 54408 bp, 34 predicted proteins | sample MGYA00509952_ERZ791743 | MGnify/ENA primary metagenome ERZ791743 (study PRJEB30046, sample SAMN00792040) | human gut metagenome | study: EMG produced TPA metagenomics assembly of the A metagenome-wide association study of gut microbiota in type 2...
ATATTTGCGAGATTACCAACTTTTATAAGCTATATCTTATCCCGAACTCACGTAAAAAGATAACATACTTATTATCAATGCATATATAAAACTAACAGGTAAACTATACGATTGACATATAGAGTGACTTATACGCCTTTACAAGTCTGAAAAGCAGCTTTCGGGAATGAGATTTACCTCTTCTTCCCATTACAACAGGAAAGAACAAGCTTTTCTAAAACATGAACAATACAAGAAAACAAGCCATAGCACACTACAAAATAGCGTGTACTATGACCTGTTCTCAACCGGAAGAAAAACTTAAATCAAGAAGTTCTCTCCGCTAAAAAAGTCTATTTTGAATTTCCTATTACTTGCCTCCTCTTCCCAACAAGCGAACAGCTTCGGCAAATTTATCTTTAGGTATAATTGCTTTATTTCGCATGCGCAACCTATGATTGTACACTGTTTGAGGAGAACAATGCAAAAAGTCAGCAATCTTGACACTATCATTTATACCCAATCTGACCAATGCATAAATACGAACTTCCGTGTTCAGTTCGCTTGCATCTTTCAATAAAATCTGCTCTTCAGGACGAAGCAAAGAATTTAAATCCGCTACAAAGTCAGGATAAACCCGCAAAAAGATAGCATCAAAATTGGCATAAAAGTCTTTAAGTTCGTTTTGAGTCAATGAAGAGTTATCAGTCAATTGTCTTGCCTCTTCAAACTGACCAGTCTTTAGTTTACGGTTAATGTTTTTCCGATACTCATCCAACTTACTGATATAGTTCGAGCAAATAGAGAACACATATCCGATATATTCTTCTTTTACATCATTCGACTCTTGAAGCTTCTGGTTAGCACTTCTAAGCAGTTCATTCAAGTTCTGAAGCTCCTGATTGGCTAAGGCCAGCTGTTTATACATCTGTGAAAGTTCAACAACATGTTGATTAAGAGAGTGATTTGCAGAATCCAGTTCTGTACGCGACTTTCTCAACTTTTTCGTCTGACGATAAAGACCAATCAAGGCCAGTACCAGGATTATCGAGAAAAAAGTAACTACATACAAATAATTTTGCAATGAATTACGCCATCTTATATCACGTTGCTGATAATTAGCATATATCTTATCCAATTCTGTAGATATATTAATGATACGCACCCGGTTGGGATAAAGCAAAGCTGCCTTCAAGCAATAATTCATGTAAGCATACGCGCGGTCAATATCTCCTGCATCATACAATAACGATGAAAGTTCCTGCAACGAAGCAATATCGCGATTGCAGACTCTCAAATCAGCCATTGCCGAATAAATCAGATAAATCATGGTTTTTTCTTTATCTCCTATCCGCTTATACATATTCGAAAGGCCATAAGCGTTCATTGCATCCAGCCGTGTATTATGATGAGAAGACAATACAACGTTCTCTAAGGCCGAAAACAAGCTATCTCCAGGAGAGAGTTCATTACATGACGCTACACACCACCAATAAAGGGGATCTTTCGGACGGACTAAGGCCAGCATGTGCTTATTGGCATTTTCGAACTCATTATAATATTTATTATTAACCTGCTTCTGGTCGCCCATATATTGCCCTAAATGCGAATACAGGTAAGAACGCTGATAGTAATACGAGAGTTTCAGTCCGTCAGACAAACTGGTAGAATCAACTTTTTCCAGCACTTCACCTGCTTCCTTTAACAATCCTGTTGCAGCAAACATAAACGAACGGTTTATCAGCCATTCATCCTGCCAGTCCTTCTTTTTAAGTTCGGTAGCAATCTGTATATTACGGTCAACGTATTTCATTGCGGAATCAGCATTGAATACGAAAGATTCGTCATATAGCATTTTATTTATCCAGAATTCCTCTTCAAGATTGGCGGCATTCGATAACTTTTTCTTCAATTGCGCTATTTTAAGCTCTTTCTGCGATGCCAACTCTCCAGTTTGTACTAATATAGAATCGAGTGTAGCAAGAAGCTGCGGAATCTCTTTTTCCACCGATTCCGCATAAATCCATCCAATCCAGTTAACTAGCAGCCAAAATAAAATGTGCTTCCTCATAATATCTTTTATATTAGTGCAAAGTTAACCAAAATTCAGAAAAAAAGATTAAAATCCATTTCGCAATATTTACCGGCCAGGCATAACTTCAACAAAAAAATTTCCTTTACACGCTTACTTCATGACAAACACAAAGCTTACGCATAAAGGAAATTTCCCTGTATAGTATATGTTCAATTATCAGAACAGCTTGCTAGGATATTCTCCAGAGTCGGCAAGAGCCTGCAATTTATCAACTACACCCTGACGGTCGGCTGCATATGTTACTCCAAACCAGCGAGAAGTAGTATCAAGAACTTCTACAGTAGCAGTACCATCGTTGATCAGCTTATTGACCATGAGCGGAATGTAGTATTCAGCTTTAGGCTTATCGATGTTTTCTTTCAGGAAGTCGATGAAATATTCTTCAGAGTAGTTGAAATAGTCAGGAGTGAAGCCCCACATATTCATTGAAACCGGAGTATTATCTTCGATGCCTACCCATTCGCCATTTTCATCTTTATAAGAAACGACACCGTTAATACGCATAATTTCAGTACGTTCTACTACTGTTGTCAGATGTCTGTTTTCGTCGGTAGAACAGATACCGCGAGCTACTGTACCACTTTCACTCAGGGTATTTCCAACACGGAATCCTACCATACAATATGTATTCTTAGCTCCTTCAGGAAGTTCAGACAAGAATTTACCGATTACAGCAAAACTGTCACGTCCGTAGAAGTCGTCAGCATTGATTACGGCAAAAGGTTCACGGATCACTTCCTTACCCATCAACACTGCATGGTTTGTACCCCATGGTTTTACACGTTCAGCCGGACAAGTAAATCCTTCAGGAAGCTTGTCGATGCTTTGAAATACTACTTCTACTGGAATATGGTTTTCGTACTTGCTGATGATTTTCTTACGGAAATCTTCTTCAAAATCTTTTCTGATTACGAATACAATCTTTCCAAATCCGCCACGGATAGCATCAAAAATGGAATAATCCATAATTGTTTCACCATTGGGACCCAGACCGTCAAGCTGTTTCAAACCTCCATAACGACTTCCCATTCCGGCAGCCAGAACAAACAAAGTTGGTTTCATAATATATCTTTTAAAATTAAGTTATAGCACAAAGGTAAAGAATTTATATAAATACAACTAAATAGTTCCAGAACAAAATGAATACTAATTCGGTTATTTTATATAAATTCGCACAAACAATACAGCTTGACTTGGCCTATGAAAAAATATCTGCGATGGACAGGGATCGCCATAGCATCTCCGTTCATATTATTTATATTGCTATGTATTCTGATATACATACCTCCTATTCAGAATTTTCTGGTAAACACGGCTACACGCTACGCTTCCGAAGCCACAGGTATGCAAATCTCGATAGGAAGAATCTCTCTTTCATTTCCGTTAGATTTGGTAGTAAACAATACCGTAATTATCGACAAGCAGGATACCATACTGAATGCCAAGAAATTAACAGCGAAGATCCAGTTAACTCCCCTGCTGAGAAAGAAAATCGAACTTGACGGTCTGGAGTTGAGCAAGGCATCTGTAAATACGGCAAACCTCATCGAAGGTATGACGCTGAAAGGAAATCTGGGAGAGCTATTCGTATCCTCACATGGCGTAGAGCTCGATCCGGAAACTGCCATTGTCAACACTCTTTCTTTAAAGGATACTCATTTATCCATCTGCATGGCCGATACTACAGCCTCAGATACGACCAGCTCGCAACCGGTTTTCTGGAAAATACAACTGAAAAATGTTGATTTCGAAAACGTTTCGTTTGCCATGCAAATGCCGCTGGGTACATTCAGCATGTCAACATCGCTCGAAAAGCTTTCTCTACGGAACGGACTGGTTGACTTACATAAGTCGGCATACTCGGCAGGTTCACTTAAACTGACAAACGGTAGTGCTTATCTTGATACCAATACACTTCCTGCTGCCGAAGGATTCGATGCATCGCATATCGGCATTACCAACATCAAGCTGGATGTAGATTCTGCCTACTATGCCGGAAATGATATCTATGCCAATATCCGCGACTTCAACTTAAAGGAACGCTCCGGACTGGAAATTGTTTCAACAAAAGGAAAACTGGTATCGGATGCCAAGACACTGAAAGTTCCGTCGTTGCAGATAACAACCCCCGATTCGTATCTCGAATTCAGCGCATCTATGGACTGGGAGGCGACTGATGCTGAAAAAGACGGTATGATCAATGCTCGTCTGATGGCTGACATCGGCAAGAATGATTTACTGAAGGTTATCACCGGAATGCCGGAAGATTTCATAAAAAAATATCCGTCTGCCCCATTGCAGATACGTGCCGGCATAGACGGAAACTGGAAGGAGATTCGTCTTACCACGCTCTCGGCAAGCATTCAGGATGCTTTCCGTGCACAGGCTACGGGAAGTATTACGTTGCCTATGGACAGTCTCCAGAGAAACGGTAACATCAACTTATCGGTAGAAACGGGCAACTTGAACTTTGTAGAAAGTATGCTCAGCGGTGTCGTGCTGCCATATGGCATGAAACTGGAAGGAGAAGCTTCGGTCAACGGCAGTCTGCTCGGAGCAAACATGCAGTTCTTTCCGGGCAAAAAAGCCAATGTTATTTTAAAAGCTGACTATGATTTGCAAAAAGAAGGCTATCTGGTCGACCTGAATATCGACAGTCTCAACATACACGAGTTTATGCCGCATGATTCGATATTCGGACTTTCGACCTCACTGCATGCCGAAGGAAACGGATTCGACTTTTTCTCTCCGAAAACATCCGCTCTGCTGAAGGGTGAGGTTTCACACTTCCGGTATGGCTCGCTTCTGTTTTCCGGAGTCACACTCGATGCCGGCCTGAAACACTCTCAGGCTTCAATGATGCTGAATGTCAACAACCGGGCAATAGACGTATCGGCCAATTTGCAGGCATTGCTTCAGCCGAATATGATAAAAGCCGACCTGAACACTCATGTACGGCTGTTAGACTGGCAGGCGTTGTCACTTATGAGCACGCCTTTCAGTTCGTCGATGAACATCGAGGTGCATGCACAGACGGATATGAAGCAACGCCACAAAGCACGTGCTACCGTCAGCGGTATACAGCTCGTAACAGCCGAAAGAAACTTCAGGACCAAAGACCTGCATGCCGGTTTCGATATGGCTACCGATTCGGTAAGGGGATATGTCAATGCAGGCGATTTGACATTCCTTTTCAAATCGACCAACAGCCTCGACAAGTTTATGAGCAAGAGCGACCTGGTAGCCAAGGAGCTTGGAGAGCAGTGGAAGAAAAAACACATAAATCAGCGCCTGATCAGAGAAATGCTGCCTTCGGCACAGTTGAAAGTATTCTCCGGATCAGACAATCCGGTGGCCAACTTCCTGGCTTCACAGCATGTAAACTACAATCGTCTGCGGGCCAGCTTCAGCACTTCGCCGGAAGACGGATTAAACGGTTCCATCGACTTGTACGGCTTGCGGACCGATAGTCTTCAACTGGATACGATTTACTTCAAGACGTTGCAAGACTCTGTGCAGGTGAAATTCTACAGTGGTGTAAAGGCTCTTGCCAACAAACGTCAGGAAGCCTTCGACATTTCACTGAACGGATATATCGGATCTACCGATGCACAACTGGCAATAGGTTACCTGAACGGTAAAAGAGAAACCGGAGTTGATCTCGGTCTGAAGGCACAGCTACGTCCCAACGGCATCAGCATGCACATCACTCCGGACAATCCTACTCTGGTATATCGTCCGTTTAAGGTGAACCACGGCAACTATATCTATCTGAGTGACGAGGGACGTATCCATGCCGACGTCAAGATATACGATGAGAATCATTCCGGATTATCCTTATATTCTACTCCGGATTCTCTCGTACAGCAGGATCTTACCGTAGCTCTCAACCAGATAGACATAGCTGAGTTCCGGCGCATCATCCCATATATGCCCGACATAGCCGGCTTTATCAACGCCGAGGCACACTATATACAAAGCGAGTCGAGCATGCAAGTTGCAACCGACATAGGAATCAACAACCTTGCCTACAACAAACAACAGCTGGGCAACTGGGAAATGAGTGCCGTATATCTGCCTAAAGAAACAGGAGAACACAGCATAGACGGCTTCCTGATGCTGAACGACGAGGAAATAATGAGCCTGAACGGAACGTACCTTTCTGCCACGGGGAAAAATGATAAAGATAATCTGACGGCAGATGTGAACCTGCATCATCTGCCGCTGAAGGTAGCCAACGCATTCATTCCCGATGATATGGCCAGGCTGAAAGGCGACCTGGACGGTTCGATTTCCATAGAGGGTTCCACGTCACAGCCCGTTTTGAACGGAGAACTGGAACTTGACAGTGTAATAATCAATATTCCACAGGCTTCACTGAACCTGCAACTCGACAACCGACCGCTGAAGATTGAGAACAGCCGACTAAAATTCGAACGCTTCAACATCTTTACCAAGGGAAAGACACCGTTCAGCATAGACGGTTACGTAGACATGACCGACATGGCTGCCATGGATATAAACCTGAAAATGGAAGCGCATAACTTTGAGCTGATCAATGCCAAACAGACCAAAGAGTCGCTGGTACACGGTAAGATTTATGTCGATGTAAATGCCATGCTGAAAGGACGGCCGGATGCCCTTACCATGAGAGGCAACATGAATATTTTAGGAAGCAGTGATTTCACTTATGTACTGAAAGACTCTCCGCTGACCGTAGAAGACCGCCTGAACGAAACTGTCACGTTTGTGGACTTCAGCGATACGACTCACATAGCCAAGCCTCACATTCCTGCCATGTCGCTGGGAGGTATGGATATTTTGATGACACTTCACATCGACGAGGCTGTGCAGGCACGTGTCAACTTAAATGAAAGCGGAAGCAACTACATGCTGCTGGAAGGTGGAGGCGACTTGTCATTCCAGTATCAGCCCGACGGAAACATGCTGCTCAACGGCCGTTATTCGCTGATAAGCGGAGAAATGAAATACGAAATGCCTATCATCCCGCTGAAGACTTTCTACATTCAGGATGGAAGCTATATCGAATGGACCGGAAACGTTATGAACCCGAATCTGAACATAAAGGCTTCGGAACGGGTGCGTGCGTCGGTTTCTTCCGATGGAGAAAGTACGCGTATGGTAAACTTCAACGTGGGAGTGAATCTGACAAACCGCCTGGAAGATCTGGGCTTTACCTTCACACTCGAAGCTCCCGACGACGGTGCCATGCAGAACGAACTCGCTGCCAAATCGGCCGAAGAGAAAAACAAGCTGGCTGTCACCATGCTGGTTACGGGTATATATATGTCAGAAAGCAATACCGGAGGCAAAGGATTCGACACCAACAGTATGCTGAACTCGTTCCTGCAAAGTGAGATAAACAAGATAGCAGGAAATGCACTGAAAACAATAGATATAAACTTCGGTATGGAAACGACCGATGAAGGCGCAACCGGAAATACCCGTACGGATTATAACTTCCAGTTTGCCAAACGATTCTGGAACAACCGCTTCCAGGTTATCATCGGAGGAAAAATATCTACCGGAAACGATGTACAGCAGCAAGACGAGTCGTTTATCGACAACATTTCGCTGGAATACCGTCTGGACAACAGCGGTACACGCTACATCAAGATTTTCCACGATAAGAATTACGAAAGCATACTCGACGGTGAAGTGATAGAAACAGGAGCCGGTATCGTACTGAGAAAGAAAGTGAGCAAACTAAGCGAACTGTTCATCTTCCGCTCCCGCAAAAAGAAACAGCCCGAACAAACAACAGAAAACTGATTGAAGCATAATTACATATCCATGAAGAAATATAAAACATATCATATCCTGACGCTTCTGCTTGCAGCCATGATGGCTGTATCATGCTCTACAACAAAGCACTTGCCGGAAGGGGAAACCTTGTATCTGGGATTGAAGAAAGTAACCATCAACAACGAAGACAAGAGCAAGGCAGGACAAAAGGCACTTGCCGAAGCGGAAGGAGCTATCAGCATTGCTCCGAACAACGCCATCGTGGTAAAGCCCAATATCCGTTTTCCGATACCTTTCGGACTATGGATATACAATCGCTTTGAAAGGTATGAAAAAGGCTTCGGAAAGTGGATATTCAAAAAACTGGCTGCCAAACCGGTATATGTTTCTACCGTAAATCCAGAAACCCGAATAAAAGTAGCGTCCAATCTGCTGCACGACTACGGGTATTTCGGCGGAAAAGTAACTTACCGGGTAGACAGTACCCGTAACCCGCGGGCTGTAAAACTGAGTTACGACATCGATATGGGAAATCCGTACTACATAGATACCGTGACATACGAAGGATTCAGACCACAAACCGACAGTCTGATTCATGCACATGTCGACGAACGGCTGATACACAGCGGAGATAATTTCGACGTGACGGTCCTGAATCAGGAACGGCAGCGTCTGATAGACCTCTTCCGCGACAACGGATACTACTACGCAAGAAATGAATTCATCACTTTCCTTGCCGATACAATCATGCGCAAAGGGTACGTCAAGTTAAAGATTGTACCCCGGCAAAGTATTCCCGAAGAAGCCCTCCGCACGTATCATATCGGACATACTTCTGTGTACCTGACGGGATATAACGGTGAACAGCCTGACGACTCACTGAAGATGCGCAACTTTACCATCTATTACTCCGGAAAGAAGCCGGGCATCCGCTACGGCGTACTGCGCAAGCGTTTCCTGTACCGTAAGGGAGAAGTCTATTCGCAGACCAGACAGAACTATACCCAGGAAGCTCTGGCACGACTGGGTGTGTTCAAGTTCAGCGAGTTTCAATATACTCCCCGTACAGGAGCAGAAAAAGATACACTCGACGTACGCGTGAATGCCATGTTCGACTTGCCCTACAACAGTGAGCTGGAGCTTAACGTCACTACCAAGAGTACCAAGCAGACCGGTCCCGGAGCCATATTCAACCTGTCGCGTAAAAACTTCCGCCGCATGGGAGCCTCACTCAATCTGGAGCTGAAAGGTTCATACGAATGGCAGACCAGCTCAACCGTCGACGGCGACAAGTCTGTCATGAACTCTTACGAACTGGGAGCAGCCCTGTCACTGGAGTTCCCTCGCCTTGTACTTCCATGGGTACGCGACCGCATTGACCCGTTCCGCTTCCCGTCGCAAACGAACTTCAAGATTTATGCCGAACAGGTAAACCGTGCACGATACTTCAAGATGCTGTCTTTCGGAGGAACCGTTTCGTACAGTTTCCGCCCGTCAAGAAGCATGAAACATACCGTAACACCACTCCATCTGGCGTTCAACCATTTGCAGCACCGTACGGCTACATTCGACTCGATTGCACAGGCCAACCCCATGCTGTTTCACAGTCTGGACGACCAGTTCATCCCTTCGGTCACCTATACCTTTACCTACGATGATTCATGGCGTCACCGCCGGATGCGAATATGGTGGGAAAACTCTTTCAGCTCGGCAGGTAATGTCACCTCACTTATTTATGCAGCCTTCGGCAAGAGTCTGAAAGAAAGAGAAAAGAAATTCCTCGGAACTCCATTTGCACAGTTCCTGAAGTTCTCGAGCGAGATACGACCGCTTTACTACATCAACGACAAGCAGCAGATTGCCGGACGACTGATGGCCGGAGTAATCTGGGCATACGGTAACAAGACCATTGCTCCCTATAACGAACAGTTCTACGTAGGAGGAGCCAACAGCATACGTGCTTTCACGGTACGTTCTATCGGTCCCGGACGCTTTCATCCGGCCGAAAACGCAGCCTATTCGTACGTAGACGAAACGGGAGATATCAAGCTGGAAGCCAACCTGGAGTATCGCTTCCGCATTTTCTCCAACCTTTTCGGAGGCAATCTGAACGGAGCATTGTTTCTCGATGCCGGAAACGTATGGCTGATGCGGAAAGACGAAGCACGTCCCGATGCGCAATTTACGTTCAACAAGTTCTTCGACAATATTGCACTGGGAACAGGTCTGGGTATCCGATACGACTTGTCTTTCCTTGTACTTCGCCTCGACTGGGGAGTAGCCCTGCACGTACCTTACGAAACAGGAATCTCCAAATACTACAACATACCGAACTTCAAGGACGGAATGGGTATCCACTTCGCAATCGGTTATCCGTTCTAAAATTAGAACAAACTATATGCAGAATACAGGAAAACCCACTGAATTCTGAAACAATATCCCCAACTTGCTAAATAAGTTGGGGATATTGTTCTTTTATTAACAAAATGTAATATAAATACCTAATTAAAGATAATAGAATTCATACTCTGCCATTCATGACGAGCATCAAGCACAAGCACTCCGGCTGAACTTAAATCGATAGGCTCATCTTCACCATAATTCTGCGATTGCCTCTTTTCCCCCATCGTATACAAACGATTACGTACAATACTAAAACAAGTTTCTGTATCAATATTATCGAGTTCGGTAATCACAGTACGTCCGTTCTCCCCATCAGGCAACGATACCAATGTACGGTCTTCACCTGCAGTTTCGTAATTACGTAAAATAATATCCCAATACTTTATCACTCTTCCTTCCGCATCAAGCATCTGCATTTGGAAAGTAGGTATTCCTTCTTCCACATCTCGCTGCGTCATAACAACCGAAACCCAAAAGCTATCACCGAACACCGTACCCCTCGGTAATGAAATCGTCCCCTTAGGATAGGCTTCCTCATCAGTCCGCCAGTTCGTATCGGCACTATCCAGATAACCATCACCATTCATATCCAGCGGCAACTGCACATTCTCTGTATTACCTGGAAACCACTTGCACAAATCAACCTCATATACAGAAAACGCATTGTTCACTGCCGATCCTGCCAGTGCACAGTCATAATCCATACGCGGATTCATGCCGTTTATCACATTATCCTTATGAAAATCGAAAGCATCGTCCACACTTCTGAATCCTCCGAAGATAATAGTCTGATTACGTTTGGTCGCAACTAGCCGCAGCTTAGCCACACTACTGCCGTTTACCTGCACCGGCACACGGGTAAAATAGCCGAACGTACCCGCTACCTGCCGGCGAGCTACCATCAGTCCATGCTGTGCCTCTGCTTCAGCACTCAGTTTGGAAAGAATCACTCCATTTTCCACCAAAAAAATTTCTGCACCTGCAAAAACTTCTTCAGCATACCCTCCATTAGGGACAGTTACGGTTTCAGTCTGATTGTAATAATCCCCTACTTCTACACCTTTAAACGGCTCATAGCCTCCGTAAGTTCCGCTTTGGTAACCAATTACATATGCCATGTAATTCTTTCCTTCCTCCAGACACTCACTGCCGGTAAGTGTAATTGTGACATATCGTCCCTGTCCGTCTTCCGTACTCCAGGGATAGCTTGCTTTGTTATCCGGATTACTCCAGTTTTCAATCGTCTTTTTATATACCACCTTTGCCGGGCTCTGATACTCCACAATCAGTATACTGAGCTTGTCGAACGTCTGCGTAGGTGTAACGCTCGAAATAGGACGGCGTGATGCGACAGTAGCCGGATTCACCCCTTCTCCACCTTCAAAAAGCTCGCCCACACTTTCTACCGCTACAGTAAACGTCTGCTGCAGTGGCTTCCCATTCTGTCCTTCTGCATCAAGCGACGACGAATCGCTGCAGGCAGAAAGAAGCATCAGGACGATGCCTGACATATAAATCAATCTAGTATATTTCATAAGTTAATCATCCAATTAAGAAACTTCATACCCTTGTAACTACCTTACACAGTGCCAATTGTTATTGCAACACGCCTGAACAGTCTATAGGTTTTGACGGAATCCCCAGACAATAAAAATGATTTGCCTCAATCGGGAAAAGATACTTGTCGAGGTCGTCGATAATACCTGTGCCTATATCAGTTTCGTCTTCGAAATCAAGTCCGTCGCTATTTTGCCAAGGCTTTATCAACCGTACCTTTTTGCTGGAACCTACAATACCGGTCATGGAGGTAGTAACAAACTCCGCTACAAGCGTATAGTCGTACAGCTCCCTGTTTGGGATATTGACAGGCAGCATAAATGCCGTCAGGGAACATTTGTAAGCATAATCAGAAACGACTCCCGTACTAGATCCCGGAAGATATAAATCATCCTCTGTAAAGGTCTTATCCATCAGCACCCTGCCCTCTTCGTTGAAAGAAACATTCCCATAAGGGCTGGTAATGAAATCTGTAATTATCTTATCCGTTTCACTTTCTTGGGGGGCACTGGGCAATAGTTTCACTTGTGTATTCTGCGAATTATAAAGCAATATTCTCACGCGCTCTACTTCCTTTGGAATCTGATTCAGGCAAACCTGCAGACCTGCGACCCTGCGCCACAAATTAATCTCACCAATATTCTTGTCACTCTCCGATGCTGGCTTGAAATCTACGTACCCTGTAAAGAATTCCGAATGTGCCATATCAGTCGGAGTTTTACCCTCTTGAAGTGTAATCGGATCAGTCAGCTTACTGCCTGTCCGAATAGACTCTGGCAATCCATAGGTAAGAATAGAGTTCCAGCCATCATAATCTTGCATGATATCTTCCGATTCAGCTCCATCTACACCTACCGCTACCAGCCGGTAAGTTTTTCCGACCGTAAATGTATAAGCAAACGTATACCACATTTCTGCCGTTTCATTCGGAAGATTATTAGCTCCAAAGTATTCTCTCCACCCCACATTAAAGCGGGCTTTACACTCACCATCGGTCCCAGCTTCGTCCACTTCGTAAATATAGAGATATACATCCGTAACGTGCTGCACACCACGAATATTATTTCCATAATCTCTATCATAAACCGGCAAGGAAGTACGGGTCTGCAAGTCACTCTGAGCCGCAATGGTAACCGTTACTCCCTCAACAGTCTGTACCGGTTCATTCTCCTTGCTGCATGAGGCTCCCAACAGGAGGAAGCCACACACAGTCAGGGCATAAAATACAGCATGTATGAATTGTTTCATTTTCATAACCTACTTTCCTTTCATTCTTTTACGAGATAGAAACGTCCGTCATTACTCTTCATCGCACCTGCATTTACTGTAAGCGAAGTACCATCCAGCAGGTAGCGCTTTCCTGTCTGCTTGTCAACCAGTGTCCATCCCTTCCAGTTGCTGCCATAGTCCAAAGTGAATTCTGTCTGTTGCGAACCGTCCTTTACCATGAATCCTAAACCCACACGAGTTGCATTACTCATTTTCTGAATATCGAGCGCACGCTTGTCGGCTACGGTATACACCTTTACCTTCGGCATAAAGTCCTCGTCAATCAGTGAAACAATATCCTCCTTCGCATTGTATGCATCCGATGCTCCGGCACTGCGAAGCAGCGAACAAGAACTTACAGAGTTACCCGATACAGCCGAGATTTTCATTTCGCCTGCTGTCGGAACAGAAGCACTGCGGGAACTTCTGGTTGCAGTACTTGCAGAAGGCTGTACAAACATATTCGAGGTATAAGTTATATTAACATTGTCTGAAGCATAATCTCCTGACACCTCTACATAAAATGCCTGCAACGGTGCAATGGTGTTGCTCTGTTCTCCAGCTACATCAAAGCTTAAATCTCCGTTTTCACCTAAGGAAATTCTGACCAATCCCTCTTCTCCTCCGAAAATATTTTTAGAATCTATGATACGGATAGCCTGAACAGACTGTTTATTTTCTGTCAGGAATGTCTTTATATCCAGATAACTCATAAACGGATTGCCTGCCACAAAATAGGTAGCTCCCTGTTCTTCATTCCGCAATTCAAAAGTAAATGAACTACCTGCATTCTCCGGATTAAATCCAATCACTTCATAAGCAAATTTTCCATTCATATTTCTTGCCCCTTCCGGCAAAGTTTCTTTTTTAACCCATCCGCCGGAAAGCGTATAATAATTGTACTCGGTATATGCTTTCGGGAAACGAAGACGATAAGAAGTCCCCCAATCATTTCCAACCATCATCTTGATGCCCTGTGCCTGCTCGTACGGCTGAGCCACGGCATTGAATGTACGGCTCCAGTCGGCAGTGGCAGCTACAGTACCGTTAGGATCAGTACCAGAAGTTGCAGTTGTAACCGCACGACTGTACATCTTCTGGCGTACTACCGGATTGTGTCGCACTTCACGATAAGTAGCCCCATTCAGCGGAGTAAAGTATGCCGGCATCTCAGGCGAAACAAACATATCGCCCGTAACCATGCCGTGAAGTGGAGTAGAAATCATATGATACATACCGCTTTGTACTTCCATTTCCACGTATGCACAGTCATACTCCAGATATTGTGTATTGAGTACAGCAGCTCCCGGTTCGAAATGAATATTCGCACAATAGTTACCGCCATAGAATTTATCTACACTACCCCAAGCATTCAAGTTCGGATAACGTGTGGCTCCTTCAGGAATCACCACATTAGTACATCCCCAAGGAGAACCGTCCGTCCAGTTGCTCCAGTTGTTCCAGTCGGTATCTGACGCATTTCTCTTCCAGGTAGTCTTCAGCGGATGTATCTGAGCACGCAGCCCGTTGTAAGTAGACAATCCCGAAATAGAATAATCGCCTACCGGCAATGACAATTCAAAGAAATAGCCATTGTTATCCTGCTGCAATGCAGCCTCCTGTTCTATCTTCTGTCCGTTGCCGTTATACGGATAGCAGGTAAATGTAAGTTCAGTACCTAATAGCTCAGGTTTAGCATCGACAGAGATACGTACATTACCCAAATAGGTTGTTTCATCCACACAAACATGTTCGGTTATATCCCTGTATACAATGTCGATTTCTCCTTGAACTTCAAGCTCTTCCGCACAGTCGGGAATACCATTCCCGTTGGCATCCGGACGGATATAGAAACCCGACAGCCAGACTGTTTCGAGCGCATCTGCCAATGAAGGGAACGAAATACGTACTTCATTGTAATCCTGTAAAGGAGTAACCTCCATATAAGCCAGTCCGGCATCGCTTATCACCTCGATGGAAGCCAATCCGCTGGAAGTAGACTCACTTGCTACCGCCTGTCCACCATTGTATGCTGCTATTGTCACATTCTGAAGAACAGACGCATTCAGCACATATCCCGGCATACGGAGTATGGTACCCAGCGGCTGTCCGCCTCTGATGGAATTAAATTTTACAGCCACGGTAGAACGGCTTATCAGACTGACTCCAGCTACAATAGAAGCCGCTGTCTGCTGACTGTTGTCGATTACGTACGACAGGTTGTTCGTGGTAGCCCCCACACTTGCCACCGACGAAGATTTTGTTTCCGCATAGTTGATAGTCGCCCCATGCTTCTGCGCCGTAATCATTTCCATACAAGCCTCCGATGTCCCTGCATACTCTTCGCAAGTAACAGGTTCGTAGAAAGCATAATACAGACGGAAGGTATTCAAATTGACATTCAGCAAGCCTGCAGTCCAAAGCTCCACCTGATCGAATGTCCGATCTGTTTCCACATAAAAGCGCAACTTGCTTCCGTCGTTTCCTACCAGTCCCACTCCTACCGCATCATTTTCTGCCGTCAGTCCGGAAAACACTTCTTTACCATCTTTATACAGTCTGATAAAGAAAAACTTCAAGACATCGGCACCCAGCAGCTGATTATTTGTCTGCATTACAAAACCCACACGGGTCTTTCCTCCTCCTTGCGGAGCAATGTCTTGAGAAGAATGTACACCAGCCAGACTGCCAAACTGAATCAAGCTCAATACATTGGTAGCTTCTGCATAATTAGTATAATCACCATCAACCAGATTCTGGCGGTTGTTTATCTTATTGAACAAAGAAATACCTCCCTGCGATCCACTGGATTCAACCACTGTATATTGTCCCTTATTTCCAGAAGTATTAATCATCATCGTATTACAACCCGCCTCAGCTTCTTTTTTATTGCGATGAATCACCGCATACGACCATGAAGTTTCTTTTTCTTCTCGGGTATATACAGCCTTTACTGCATAGTCACCATTTACGGTCATGCCGGTCATGTGGTTGCCCGATATAGAAGGAGATGTAGCTCCGCTGGGCCAACTAATAAGTGAATAGCTTACAGTACCATCCGATGGTGTCGGGAGGTTGTAATAATCGGTAGAAATGGTATCATTGCCAATGGTAAAATAAGAGGATACGTCTATCTCTACCGGGTCGCGGGAGTAGGCGTAATGAACTTGCACTGCTGATAACAAATTAATACCAGAAGGTAAATCAAGTTCCAATCTTCGGGTATCCTTTTTTGTTAATATCATGCTAAACTCTCTTGCGCCTCCTGCTAAAGCAGATACTCCGATACCACTTTCCGTATTAATGCTTTGAGGATTATTATCACTTGTGTCATAGGCATTTAATTTAGTAGCTCCTAAAGAAATAGAAGCTAATCCACCTCCAGTTGTATAATATCCTACTTCTGAACCAACGGGTATCGTCGCTCCAAAATCTACACGACATGTGAGTCCACCACCCAAAAGTCCGCTTATAAGTTCACATACCGGTCCATCAATTAGACTCTCGTTTACTAAATCTCCTTTCGACAAAGGATGTAGTGGTCTTTCCTGCTCAGCGTAAGGATATTCATGTTTTTCTGCCGCTATCTTTTTAGGATTCTCCCCCACAAACGCATAGTAGAACTCCAGTCCACTAAGTACATCGACATCGATGGAAGCACAACCGATGCGTACCTCATCAAAAGGTTTAGTAGTAGTAAATGAAATTTCACTTAAACCTCCGGATACATTCAAGAGATTTAAGTTTAGTAACTTAAAATTATCACCACTTCCTGATGTAGAGGAACCGTCTTGTTCTTTGCCTTTTAAATAAGTCTTTACCCAAAAGCCTTGCAATACATTTAAGCTTAGTAAACCTCCTGGGTCTTTATACAAGAATCCGACCTTAATGACATTAGAAGAATCGTAGTAAACACGATTGACATCTTTTACAGACAAAATTGGAAGCCCTGCATTTACCTCTGCCAATCCCTTCAGACTAACAAAGTTATCTAAGTTCTTGTCTACCAAATATTCCAACTTATTATCCGAGTTACTTAAAACGCCTACCAAATTCTTGGTTATCTGGTTGATTACTCTTCCTTCACCCACCAAAGGGACACGACAATTGGGCTTGTATGTAGCACCGTAGGTAGCATCCTGTACCACATCAAGTCCCGAGGTACTTGCAGCCTCAGCACGTGTTCCGCCTTGTTCGAAAGATTGCACCGAGGGAAGTAAATCCTCATCGCGGCATGAATAAAATACAACTGTCAGCAGTGCAGCCAGAAACAGCGGCACCGATGCAGACCATTTCTTTCCGGCTATTCGACAGGCGGAAAGAAAACTCCTTTGTCTGGATGTCTGGAAAAATACGCTCATTATCTTTAAATTTTATAGTTTTTACAATATTTCTTCACTTCCCCGTCGTGCATAAAACGGTACTACCTGACTGCGGTTTTACGCGATTCTTTCTCTGAATAATGACGGAAAGCTGCCTGGCTCTTGCCTTCGGAATAATCATGAAAGACAGGCAGTCTTCCGGCTCCGATTCGTATCGTTCATGAAAAATCTCACTGTTGCCGGCGTCTTGCAGAAGAGCTTTTTGTTACTTGACTTCGGAAATTCAAAAAACAGGGTAAAATAGTATTGCCTGAAAGTCAGGCAATACTATTTGATTTATCATTCTGAAAATTAATCCAATTCCATTCCGTGAATCACTTCCCAGTTATCGTTTACTTTCAATACAAGTTCTTGCTTGTTGTTCAATGATTCTGGTTTGTCATTTGGATTTTCTGGATTTGGATCTGGATCAACACCCGGCTTTTCGGGATTAGCTTCATCATTCATTCTGGTACCAATACCATACAAGTGGTTACGTACAAGGCTGTAGGTGTTTGCAAGTTCACCAGAAAGAGAAGTGCTCCAGTCAGTAGATCCACTATTCCAGCATGTAATTGTTTGCTTCAACTGTTCATCCGTTGAACCCAAATTCACTTTCCAGCTTCTAAGTACCTTTCCACCTGCATTTGTCAATTGCAAAGTCAAAGTCTGTTTTCCATCTACATGTGCAAACGGGATAACAAATTCACCACCAAAAGCAGAACCTTTCTGGAAAGTAGGATATGTACCAGCTGCAGGGCTGCTACTAGGTCTACATGGATTTTTCCAGTTTTCACCCGCATCAATCAAATTATCACCGTTATCATCCTTAATAGCAGTAAACCATTTATTCAAATCAATAGTGCTAATCACATAAGTTTCACTTCCAGATTTGCCATTGGTACCGTTTACTACATATTTTACATTAGCATTACCAGAACCATTTCCAGTAAGATCAAAGCTATTGAAATTACCAAGAACCAATGACTGATTCTGAGCACTTGCAACCAGTTTCAGATACTTGGCACCTTCCATAAAAGGAATATCTTTAACGTAGGCAAAAGCACCTGCTACCTGACGGTTCAGTACTACCGGTTCCTTGAAACCTTTTCCCTTTTCAACAGTCAATTCCATCTGTCCGGCAAAGATTTCTTCACCTGCAGTACTACATGGCAACACCATGTTTTCGTTGAAAGCACTTTCTTTTGTAACATTTGTGACATTAGTCAAAGTATAAGCACTGCTATTGCTATAACCTACCGCATAAATCTTATAAGTACCGGCAGCAAGTTTATCTGCACCCTTCAGTTCAATAGTAGTCTGCCGACCGTGACCACCGGTAGTATATACAGTTGAACCATCAGTATTCCAATTAGAGATTTCTTTTACATATACTACCTTCTTACCAGTATTATCACAAATCCACAGCTTTACATTCTGAATGTCCTGTTTAGCCTCAGCACTATACAACGGACGTCCGGCACGGGTAGCCAGTCCGTCGCCACCATTTTCCACCTGAAGTGTGATAATCTGAGCACCGTCAGCTACACTCTCTACACCATTTCCGTCTTGCACATAGACAACTTCCTTGTCGCAAGAGTTGAACGACAATGACGCCATCAAAGCCATTCCCAATAAGTAATTTTTCTTCATACTTAAAAATTTAAACTATAAATAATAACATTATCAATAATCGGTCAATCAATCCAGTTCCATACCGTGCAGTAACTCCCAGTTATCGTTTACCCGAAGGTAAATCTCGAAGTCGCCCTCACCGCTTCCGCCTTCGTCTACATACACATACTTCAGGATGGTAATCTCGTTACGCCCCATGGTGATGTTTATGTCCTGTGGCTCCAGCGTAGGATAATAAGCAGCTCTGCCCTGACTTCCGGCTGCCGATTTGTCGATAAACATCACACTCAGCGTAGAACCTTCGTACGACGGCGACGGACACATCAGGGTTTCGCTCTTTATTTCACTGCGTATCTCCTGCCAGTCGAGCTCGGTATGTATATCGGTCAGACTAGAATAATGGAAACCATTGTCTACAAAATTGTAAATATCCTGTATATCCTTGGTGGAGAAGTCGATGTTATCGGGGATTCCCTCCGCCTTGATAAGCAAGTTGCCCTTGGTACGCTCCATGGCAAGCGAATGTTCTTCGTTGCCGTAACGATAGTCGAACGTAGCACTTGCCAGATAGATGTCGTTTGCCGCCGCACCCACAGCTTCCATTTCTGCCGTAGTAGCATCTTCTCCCAGCGGTTCATCGCTCTTCATGTTTCCCCATACGGTAAGAGTATATTTTCCATACGGCAGCGACTCGGGAAGAGTGATAAGCTGAGTCTGATTATCGTTGTCTACCAGCGTATTTTTCTGCTCTGCCACTACCTTTCCTTCGGCATCGTGTACAATGTAATATAGCGTGCTCACGTAATCGCGAAACGGCAGGTTTTCTGCCTTGCGCTCCATCAGTCCCAGCTTCACGGCATCGTCGATGTTGAAGTAATTCTTATCTTTTACTGTAAGCGTAACCTGCAGCGGCGGACAGGGAGGAATGGAGTCGCGTATGCAACTGCTCCACAGAAGACACACAGCCACCGGCAATACATACAATATCTTTATTCCTTTACTCATAGTCTTTTCCTTCTGTCAATGCTTGAAATGCCGGTGTCGTAAGGTAAGGAAGGAAATCCGGCTCTGTTTGCATTCGTTCCTTTAATCGGCTGTCGGGCAGCGCATGTTCCAGACGGGCTGCTACCTCGTCTGCCTCTTTCTGCATACGTGCAGCCACCAGCGCACGTACGTATTCTGCCAGCGGAGTGTGGTCTTCGCAGCGATCCATAATGGAAGCCGCATGCTGTGTATCGCCAACACTGAGCGATACAACCGCCGCATTCACGTCTTCGTACCCTTGCATCAGCGTGTATGCCTCTTGCAGCTTTCTTTCCTGTGCCTTAAGCAATGCCAGGTTGTAGCGCGCCTGAGGCAGTTCGGTATTGGTCTGAAGCAGCTCAATAGCTTTTTCGTTGTTTCCCTTATATACATATACGGCTGCCTTGGTATTCAGCACCTCGGGTGAATATTCTTTCAACCCGTTGAGCACAGCTTCTGCCTCGTTTGCCTTGTCTTCACGCAGCAGAAGTACCGCCAGATTATTGGCTGCCACCTGCGACTGCGGGAAGTAGTGCAGAATGGTACGGTATACCTCCTTCTTCTCTTCGGGAGTCTTCTTCAGGGTCGATACGCGCAACAGCTCTTCTTCATTGAAGGCATCGGGACGCTTGCCGTACATGTCGAGCAGTTCGGCATCGGTAGTGAAACTCTTCAGTGTATATGTATATACGTATTCTACCTTGCGGTCTTTCTGCAAGTAATTGTTTTTGATGTCGTTCCAGCAAGACAGACGGCGGATATAGCGTTCTGCCACATCGTCGTTCTCGGCATTATACTTATCTAATATCTCTCTTACCTTCAGCGAGTCGGGGTGTCCGTCGGCAATCATTGCCTGCAGCACCGGCATCCAGCCTTCGGGACGGGAACCGACACTGAAACGTGAAGCCTGCGACGCACTGATATGAAGCTGGTCTACCAGCCAGTTTTTGGCAGAATTGGCACGGTTGCGCGACAAGGTAGTATTGAAAGCATACGAACCGTCAGCCGATGCCATACCGTAAATGCTTACCCTGTTCAGTGTGGCAAGCGAGTCTGTCACGATTTTCTGCAGCGTAGCAAGCATACGGTTCATCTCGTTGCGGTTATCACCCAGCGAGAGGTTGATGTCGTAACGGTTTATCACGAACTGCAACAAAGCTTCTCCTCTGCCTTCCATAACCTTGGGACGGATAACAAACTCTGGCTCAATCCAGTTCAGTTGAAGCGATTTCTTAGGTTCTATCAGCGTAGGGATATTGTTGATGTAAGCAATATCTACGGTATCGGCAATACCACACTCACCACATCCGTCGGTAGAAAGTACGGCCACAATGCGTCCGCCGTCAATATCGGCAGGCACGGCTACCCGTTCGGAATAGGTTACATCGTACTCCTTGCGGTTGTTTACCTTGCGTGCGACATTTGCCAGTGTATCAACATAGCCGTCGAGAAGTACACGGCGGTTCATTTTCTTACTATAGATAGGAGCATCGAACACCATAGGAGTGTATTCTGCCAGCATAGAGTCTTTCTGCAGCAACTGCGGAACAACAATGAGGCGGGTACGACCTGTAAAGGCCTTTTCCGGAATGTGAATATTCACATCCACACCCACAGTAGACATGCTGTCGGGAGTAAGCGTACGCACCGGTGTTACCGCAACTTTCTTATTCATACCCGATGATGCACAGCCGGCTACTCCAAGCCACAAGCATCCAGCCCAGATTAAATATGTATATCTGAATTTCATATTGCAAACGTTTAAAAGATATAAGAAACCGATACAGCCAATTTTGTAAGCCCCCAATAATCTTTGGTCTTGTCTTCATGGCACTTACTGCAAGGAATGCGGGGACTCTCCTTATACCACAGGCGAGCGTATCCGGCACCAATCAGCGCTTCCAGGTTCCAGTGCGACGACAATATCCAGTTGTAGCCATAGGTTACTCCCCCTCCGGCCAAGTAACCGTCGTATCGCTTATCACTGAAACCTCCATAATATTGTGCTCCATGCAAGTGAGCTCCTACAAAATGACCTTCAAAACTCTCGCAGAACCAGTATCTCAATTCTGGTTGCACAAGCCAGAAACGCATCTTTCTGTCATCCCTAAACGTCCAAGGATTGTATGCCAGCTGCCAGTCGGTAGTAAACTTTCGGCTCAAACCAATTTCAACGCTGGCATTGGGGGTAGTAGCCCCCCAATAAAGAGCATTTGTCTTCAAAGCTACGTTTTGAGCATTTCCGTTTCCTCCGAAACACAGAAAGGCACATAGAAAGAGTAATTTTCTATATTTCCGTATCATCTACACTATCATTTTATTTTTTTGCAAAGGTAAACAGCAACGGAAATACAAAAATTACAAATTCACGTCAAATAATTACAATTTACAATCACCCTATAATTCTAGTCAACCTATACAGTTTTTCCAATTGCTTCTTTTCGTATTTCTTTAGGAGTCTTTCCAATATATTTTTTACAGAATGTATCCAGATACGAGGTTGAAGAGAACTTATATTTTTCGGCAATCTCACTAAATGACAAATTGCTCAAAGCAATATCGCGCTTCACAAACTCCTGTTTACGTAATAAGAGCCAGTTTTTAGCTGTTTCATTGAAAGTTTCCTTAAAGCGCCGATTAAACGTACTCTGACTCATATTTGCCTGTAAAGCAAAATCCTTGACATCAAATATCTTGCGGCTATTCATTAATACAAAATCCTTAAATTCTAAATTTTGGCCCAAAACGGGATAGAAAAACAAAGCCAGTTCTTCTTTTGTATATCCGGCACGCAAATACAAGAAAAGTTCATCACGCTTTATCTGATGATAGTGTATGCACCCCAATCCCTCTTTTAAACAATCTACTAGTAAAGAAAAGAAACTTTGCAAGCGTATATCTAGTTTCAAGCAATATGGATTTTGACAAGTGCTTTCAGATATAAAATGCGACAACTGTTGAATGGAAAAACGCGAGCACAACCTCAAATCGTTTGTAAACGAACATAATAATAAGGTCGTAGCTTTCCGAGCAAAGGTCGTTATTTGTTTATTTTTTGGAAGTAAAAACATATACCCCAATTGAGGAGTAAAATATTTATCTATTTCATATCTTATCTCAATATCTCCTTGTAACAAAATAACCAAAAAAGTTGTATTAAGAAACCGACGTTCCACAGTATGCCCTTCGGGAATCTCCATCAACGTAAAAACTTTATTGAATTCTTCCGCATAATTAGTACACGAAATATGTTCATTTTTATACAAGAGTGTCATGCCTTTTCACTAATTAGGTTAATACTTACTCCTCAAAAAGCTTCTTTGACTTGTTAAGAACTTTACATATCCATTTATAAAAGCACAACAAATATAATTATCCTCTATATAAAAAACAAAAAAAAAAAGTTTTTTTCCTAATTAAACTAATCTTTCTCTAATGAAAATATGCTAAAATCAATAAGTAAAAACAGGCTAAATAGCCAAAACTTATCAACAAAAAATCCGGAAATTTGTACAATATCCTTTTGCTTTTGTACAAATTCCCGGAAAGGTTCCCCGATAAAAAAATCTCAATTATTTGTTTTTCTGCTTTTCACGGTATTCGGTAGGAGTCATGCCAAAGCGTTGCTTGAAGCACTTGCTGAAGTAACGCGGATCGTTGATTCCCACCATATACGAAATCTGTGTCATGTTAAACTCTCCAGTCTCGATAAGCTGGGCAGCACGTTTCACACGCATTTCCTTGATAAATTCTATCGGAGCAAGTCCGGTCAATGATTTCAGCTTCTTGAAGAAGACTGAACGGCTCACAGCCATTTCATGCACCAGATCGTCTACAACAAGTTCTCCATTGTCGATATTCCGTTCCATAAAGTTTGTCAGCTGCTCCAGGAAACGACGGTCCTGCTGCGACATGACATCTACCTCTTCTTCCTCATTTTCCACTTTCGGAGGATTGATATCCATCAGGTGGTCGCAATAGAACTGACGCAACTTCTGACGGCGTGCCAGCAAATTATCAACACGTGCTTCGAGGTAAGTGGCACTGAACGGTTTGGTGATATAACTGTCGGCCCCCAGTTCCAGACTCTGCAACTTGGTGTCCATATCGGTCTTTGCAGTAAGCAATACGATTGGAATATGGCTGGTAGTCAGTTCCTCCCTCAGCTCCTTCACCAGAGTTATTCCGTCCTTCTCGGGCATCATAATATCGCTGATTATGATATCGGGCACATACTTAATGGCTTTCTCCAGTCCTTCCACTCCGTTGGCAGCTTCTATAATGCGGAAACGCTGGCTGAAAATGCTCCGCAAGAAGAAGCGCAACTCCAGATTGTCTTCTATGAGCAGCATTGTCTTTGTTTCAGAAACCGATGCCTTGTCTGCCTCATCAGCAGCAGGAACAGCTTCCGGCTTATCCTCCGGTACAGCAACGGCAGGAGTTTCGACATCCACAGGCAAGGAATGCTTGGATGCTTCACCGATTATTTCCACGTTATCCGACAAGACAAATTCGGCATTCTCACCGTAATGGTCTTTTCCCTTCAGGAAGTCTACGCTAAAGCAACTGCCTTCTCCTTCCTTACTGTCTACATGTATGCTGGCATGGTGCATTTCCACCAGTTCTTTCACAAGCGAAAGTCCGATGCCAGAACTGTTCGGATTGAACAGGTTCTTATCGAGCAGGGTTTCAAAACGTACAAACAGTGAAGCCTTCTTATTTTCAGAAATACCTCTACCCTGATCCTGCACTCCTACGGTAACCGTATCTTCATTTTCAAGGATAAATACGGTAATGTTTTTTCCGGGCTGCGTATACTTGAATGCATTCGACAGCAAATTGAAGACTATTTTCTCTACCTTGTCAGCGTCTACCCACAACTTGAGCTTAGGCTGTTCGGTTTCGAAAATAAAATCAATCTTGTTCGATTCGGCTATGGATTCAAAATTCTCCATAATCTTATGTACAAACGCGACGATATCAATCTGTTCGATGCATAGTTTCATCTTGTGATTCTGTATCTTACGGAAATCCAGAATCTGATTGACAAGCCTCAGCATCCGATGTGTATTACGTTCTACCACCTGCAACTGTTCGCGTACGTCCTTACTTAAATCCGAACGTTTCAAGATATATTCCAGCGGCCCCTCTATCAAGGTAAGCGGTGTACGGAGTTCATGAGAGATATTGGTAAAGAAGCGGAGCTTCATGTCCGTTACCTGCTGTTCGACAGACACCTCATGTTTCAACCGGTAAATAACGAAAAGTGTATAGGCTCCAACCAGCAGAATCAGCATAAAGCCTAATGTGTAAATCACATAGGCATAAGGAGTCTCCCAAAACGAAGGCTTGACGGTTATCCGCAAGGCACGTTCGTTCTCCACCCAGATACCGGCTCCGTTGGTCGACTTCACACGAAAGACATAATTACCTTTCGGCAGGTTTGTATAAGTAGCCGTACGCTGTTTACCCACATAATTCCACTCCTTATCGAACCCGTCGAGCATATAGGCATACTTTACATTTTCCGGGAAACTCATATCCAGAGCGGCAAAAGAAAGCGTTACGGTGTTTTCCTTATGCGACAAATACAAATGCGACAAACTGTTCAAAGACTCAGGCAATACGGATTCCGGTCTGGGAACAACATCTTTATTGGCTATCTTCAAGCCCGACAATACAATGCCAGGCACATAGGAGTTTTTCCGTATCAGTTCGGGAGTAAAGCACAAAAGTCCTCTGTTTGTTCCGAACAGCAAGCGTCCGTCTTCGGCACGTATTGCCGTACTTTCTTCAAACGAAAGCTCCTCTCCTATCTCCTGCTTCAGATAATTATCAAAATGATGGTTGACAATATCCATCTTGCTCAGACCGCTTTCCGAACCAATCCATATATCTCCTTTCGTATCTTCGGCAAGTGAAGAAAGTACGTCGGTAGGAAGTCCGTCTTTTGCCGAATACGAAGTAAACAGGCCGTTACCATTCTTATCAAGGCTCTTAAGCTCATTCAGTCCTCCACCGAAAGTAGCAAAAAACAGACGTCCGTCGTGTGTAAGCAAGATATCGTATATATCGTTGCAGCTCAACACTTCACGCTTATTAGGCATGCACACGAACAAATGAAAATCAATCGTATCGGGACGTTCGAACTTTTCACTGAAAGCCAGCAGTCCATTGGAAGTAGCTACCCACAGCATACCTTTTTTGTCGAGCAACATACGACGTGCCTTATAGCAACGTTCCATTGGATACGATTTCAGATTATTGCGCGAGTTTATAAAACGGACACTTCCATCACTCTCCTTTTCGATGTAATCGATACCTCCACCGAAAGTAACAACCCAGATACGACCGTAGCTGTCTTCACACAAGTCGTACACATTGTTATGGCTCAGGCTATAGATATCGTTGGCATCGTAAGTATAATGAAGCATCTTATATCCGCTTCCCTGCGGTATCAGCTGAACGATTCCGTTTCCTTTCGTAGCAATCCAGATATTTTTTTTCGAATCCTCTATTATCTTATAGGCAGATCCTCTGAAAGGAGTGCCAGTAAGTGATATGCGTCCGTCGACTGTAAGATAACCCTGTAACTGGAAGTCAAGAGAATACACAGAAACTTTACTATTACGTGTACCTATCCACAACTGCTTACGGGAATCCTGACAAAGCGAACGTACCTGATTGGCATTGGTATCGTACTTACAGTTCTGCGGCTTAATCAACTGGAATTCGTTTTTGAAGAATGTAACCTTATCCAGTCCTTTGGAATGAGTGCCCAGCCATAAATTGCCCTGATGGTCGAGCATCATAGCATGAAGTTTGTTTGAGAAGCGCCATGCATCTGTTCCCACTTCATTATAGAAAGGCTTCAGCTCATTATTTTCTCTGTCGAACCAAGACAGTCCTCCTCCTACCGGATGTACCCACAGATTGCCTTGCTTATCCTCGCAGACAGCAAACTTTGGAGCATCACCCGGTTCTTTTTCAACCGGAACCTGTTCCACCTTGAACACCTCCGTCGACGGATTAAAATGACAGACCGTACCAATCTTGTTTACTTCGAACCAGACCTCATTATGACTGTCGACATATATTGACCGTATCGGATGCTGAGAAAAATCAAATTCATTTTTCAGACCGTAATACTTCAGTGATTCGAGCGCTGCATCTCCCACAACAAAGCCCGACCGGCGGGTAGCCATAATGACCTTTCCTCCAGACAATTCCCGTATGCTTATCACATCGTCCTGCAAGCCCAGGTCTTTCAACTCGAATGTTTCATCCTTCAGCGAGTATTTCCATACCCGTCCTTTATTAGAGGTAAAATATACGTGTCCGTTAACGAATGCAGCCGAAAAAAAAGACTGGTTAGGCCGTCCGGATTCAGGATGCGTATTTACAAAAAAAGGAGTCTGCTTTCCATTATTACCTTCGATGCAAAGCAATCCATCTTTTGTAAGCAGCCACTCTCTGTTTTTCTTATCTAAAAAAACAGTCTTGATAGCAGTACCTTTTTCTTTTGAAGCAGTAGACAAATAAACTTTCGAAGCAAGTGTTCCGGTTTTCCTGTCAGGCACCACTCTGATACCTCCGTTTTTATCAGTAAGCAGCCATACAGTTCCATTATCCAACGGCAAGATAGAAGTTATAACCAAGTCTTTTTCAGCCCCATTTGCTGCAACTTCGGTAAACGCTTCCATCCGCTTATCGAAACGGAATGCCTTCCCATCGTAAGTAATGCACCATACATCTCCATACTTGTCGACCTGCAAATGGTCTACACGATTGGAACTCCATCGCATATCGTTTTCCTTACGGGCCTTATAAACCTTAAAGTCGTAGCCATTGAAGCGATTGATTCCATCCCACGTTGCAAACCATATCATACCGTCGTGATCCTGTACCATATCCATTACCGAATTCTCGGACAGACCATTCTCCTGAGAATAATGAGTAAACGTACAGTTCATTTGTGCCTGAGCTAAAGCACTGACGAACAAAAGCAAAAGGATATAAAAAGATTTTCTCATACTAAATTTCTGCTATTCGGACAAAAATAGGAAAAATTAAATGATTCCGCAAACATGAAAATCGGAGGGAGTCTAAAATTGTTTAAAATATTTCCCTTACAAAGATTCACTGGCAACCCAACCGATACGAACAAAAAACGGAGTATCCGCCATTATGCGAATCTCCGTTTTCGAATATTATTTAAAACCGGCGATGGGGAGGACCACCAAATCCTCCATGACGTCCGCCAGGTCCGGGAGGCACAAAGCCGGGACCTCCCTTACCAGCTCCCTTACCGCCGAACAGGTTCAGACGATAGATGAAATGTACCATGCAATAGCTATAAATAGCATTATACTCAGTATCCTGACGCATAGCAGCCGTAATTACACGACTGATATTGCTCTGGTTTCTCAATATATCATAGAACTGAATACTTACGGTAGCAGCATTTCCCTTCAAAAAGTCCTGAGAAATCTGAGCGTTCCAGATCAGTTCATCGGTATTCATACTCGACTCGGCATATCCTCTGCGGGAGTTCTGCGACAAATCTGTAGAAATGGACATATTCCACGGCAAACGCACATTGGTGCTGGCTCCATAAGCAAACTGGTAAGTATCCAGATTGTTGCTTTCCTGATAACTGTTTCTCGAATGGGTATAATCGAGTGAGCCATTTAGAGAGAACTCCCACCAGTCATTACGGTACGTACCTCTTAAGCGTTCACCCAGCGACAAGCGTTTGGTAATATTCTTGTCTGTATCAGAAACAAGATCCTTCTCGCTTATATAGCTCACCATATTCTGGTAATTTGCTCTGGTAAACGTATTGATGGTATATTTCTTGTTTCTCAAGGCAATGTTGGTTCCCACCATTCCGATCAGGTTCCAGTTTCCGTTAATATTTTCAGGAGTAGTAACATATCCACCGGTTTCCGAATCGTAGACTTTGCGGTCGCTTATATTGTTCATGATATTCTGGTAACGGAAAAATGAAAACATTCCCCGTTGTTTTTCCGTATTAAAGAAATTATATTCGGCACGCAATTCATTTGTAAATGTCGGCTTCAGTCCCGGATTACCGTTCTGAATATTAAGCGGGTCTGTATTATCGGAGATAGGCAGCAAATCTACCATGTTCGGCTGAGAAGCCTGTCCGCGATAACGCAAGCGCAACTGACTGGTTTTTGAGAAATTATAGCGGAAATCGAATGTCGGAGTAAAATTAAATACATTTCTGACAGTCGTTGTATCCAGATCACCTTTCTTATAAGAAAGATCCGACTTCTGAGGCTGGAAGCTGACTCCCGCATTCAAGCGCATCTTCTCACGTATCCAGCGGAAAGTAACATCCATCTGGTGATTATAATAATTATAGGCTGCACTCTTGCTCAAGTCGTTGTTGAGCACTCCCGGATTACTTTCATTCACTCCGTCACCAATCGTCCAGTTGTCACCCATATCGAATGTAGAATTATCTGTGGTAGAGTGTTTATACTGGAAATTGTAGCTGAACTGCAAAAATCCCCCGGTAAAAATCGGCTCACTGTACGTCAGACGCGCACTATAATCGTAGCTCTTTGTAGGAGTTGTAATATAGCGGTTCAATATTTCCATACGTTCTTCCGGAGTTTTCTGGAAATACTCTGTTTCCGATGTAGAAAACTGTTCACTGCTGCTATTGGTGTAATTATATTTTCCACGGAATGTAATATTCCGGCCAAGCTTGCCTAATCTCCGGTTCACGAGCACCGAACCTCCTACAGTCAGGTCATCACCTTTTTTCAGTGTATTCTTCAGCACCGTATTGATAATATTTTCTTCAGAAACCAGCGAAGTCAAATCGTCCGTACCGAAAAGTTCATCAGTTGTATATCCAGGATCCTGACTGAATGTATAAGAGTTCTGTCCGTTGGTATTGTCGGTCTTACCATAGCTGAAACGAGGGCGGAATACAAAAGTAGTCATGGTATCCGGTTTCCACTCGATAAAAGCATCTGCCACCAGCTTGGTAGTTTTATTGCGAGAATGGTCTAACGCGTTTTTAAAAGAACTGCTTTCCGATGATACAAAAGTTTCGGATGCCTGTTTACTGACGATATCAGCATCCTTATAATTAAAGTTGACACTTCCTTCAGTCTTCAACTTTTCTGTTTCAGTAGCAAAGTTCACACCTGCCATTTTCACAGCAGTCAGACCGTTTCCTCCCTTACGGAATCCTCCACCTCCACCGGGAAAAGCATTGTCATTTACGTTATTGACCGAACCGATGGCAGTCAGCTGGTTCTTGTTGCGGAAATGATTGATCATCACCTTTCCGCTATAACGGTCTTTCGTACCGGCAGCCAGATCGGTATTACCAATCCATCCCTGATTCATTCCGGGCTTCACACTTAGGTCGAGCACCGTTTCCTCTTCTCCATCGTCCACACCAGTCATTCGTGCCATATCCGACTGTTTTTCATAAGCACGTATCTTATCGATGATATTAACCGGCAGGTTCTTCATGGCGATATTAGGATCATCGGCAAAAAACTCCTTGCCGTCGATCATTATTTTCTTTATTTCCTTTCCGTTGATCGTAATCTTACCGTCATCGTCAATTTCTGCTCCCGGCAATTTCTTAACCAGTTCTTCCAGTGCAGAACCCTCCGGAACACGATATGCAGAGCTATTGTATACCAATGTATCTTCAGCAGCAGTAACCTCTGGTGCCTGAGCTACAATGACAGCTCCTTCAAGCATAATTGCATCCGAGTGCAGGGAGATTGTTCCCAGATTAAGACGTGGTTTAGAACTCGTTAATGTAATAGGCTGAAAAGACGGCGAATATCCGACAAAGGAAACCTTCAACAGATATTTACCCGGACGAGCTGACAACGAAAAGCGTCCGTCCAAATCAGTCACATTACCAGCTACCATCGAACTATCTTTCAACGCAAGAATCTGTACCGTAGCCTGCATCACCGGGGAGTTATCATCTCCATCGACAACTGTACCCGAAACTAAACCTTTGCTACCTCTGCTTTGTCCAAAAGCGTATATCCCACAGGATAACAGTAGCAGCCCCATAACCCAGTTTTTCATTATTCCGATCTAATCAAATGTTTTAACGCTGGTTTGACATCAAAACATTTTAAAGGTTTAATATTGCAACCTTTTTTAAAACTTATTTTTTTCTGAACGTTTTTTCTATACGATGCTTCTGATACAAAAACTCCCAACAAATCACACAGATAATCAGATAAACTATTCCGACAGAATTGTCGGCCACCTGCAAATCTTGGTTTACTGCTCCCTTTATCAGCATCACGATGTAATACACTCCCCAGATATATAAGGCATATTTCATAGCTTTACTGCGCAGACATGCCGTCTCTTCGGCCTCATCCTTTACTTTAGAGAGAAAAATCATGAACAGCGACAGCCAGACAACCAACTTAATCCCCAATTTTACATAAATCAGATTCCCGTCGTGTACCTGACCAAACATATACATCAACAAAGGCACAAAAACAGATAAAATAAGTAATGCGTATCCTGCTATTCTACAGACAACCGGTAATATTCCTTTCATAAATCAATTTATTGGTAAATTCAGCACAAAAATAATTAATTGTCAACGTACACACATGTACTTTTTACTTTTTTTCTATTTTTGCAGGAAAAACAATAGATTTATGAGTAAACAAGAAGTTGTAATCTGCCATAACCTGGAAGAAAACCTGCAAAAGGCAGTCACCAGCAAAACATACGATAAATTATTTATTCTGACCGACGAGCATACGCGCACGTATTGCCTTCCGATTATCGAAAAATATCCGTTTCTTGCACAGGCAGAACATATTTGCATCGGAGTGGAAGATATTCATAAGAATCTGGAAACTCTTGCCTACGTATGGAGCCAGCTTAGCAACAAGGGAGGTACACGCCACTCACTGATGATCAATCTGGGCGGAGGTATGATAACCGACCTGGGTGGTTTTGCAGCTGCTACTTTCAAACGAGGTATCGACATGGTTAACATTCCTACTACATTACTGGCCATGGTAGATGCTTCTGTAGGAGGAAAGACAGGCATCAACTTCAATGGGTTGAAAAATGAGATTGGAGTGTTCGCACCAGCCAATTATGTTCTGATAGACTGTGAATTTCTTAAATCACTCGATTATCCCAATATCTTGTCGGGATATGCGGAAATGCTGAAGCACGGACTTATCAGCAACACGGAGCACTGGAGCGAGCTTATCAAATTCGATATGGAGCACGTAGACTACAAGCATCTGCAACAACTTGTCGCTACTTCCATCGAGGTAAAAGAAAAAGTGGTAGAACAGGATCCTTTCGAGAAAAATATCCGCAAGGCCTTAAACTTCGGACATACCGTAGGTCATGCATTCGAAAGTTTTGCTCTGGAAACAGGACATCCTGTATTGCATGGATATGCCGTAGCATGGGGAATGGTGTGCGAACTATATTATTCACATCTCAAGGTTGGTTTCCCCAAAGACAAGTTACGCCCTACCATACAGTTCATCAAGGAGCATTACGGGAAACTGGCATTCAGCTGTAAGGATTATGACCGTCTGTACGAGTTTATGAAACATGATAAGAAAAATTCCTCACTAGGCAATGTCAACTTCACCCTACTCGGTGAAATAGGTGATATCCATATCAACCAAAGTGCCACTCAAGATGAGGTATATGATATGTTCGACTTCTATTGCGAAACAATGGGCTAAAAGGCATTATTAAAGATATTACAGCGACAGCTTATTCTAAAAAAGCAGAAAAAGCATATGAAATAATTTGCTAATTTAAAATAAAGCCTTACCTTTGCATCCGCAATTCGGGGTGTAGCTCAGCCCGGTTAGAGTACGCGTCTGGGGGGCGTGTGGTCGCTGGTTCGAATCCAGTCACCCCGACTGGTAAAAAGCATTGATAATCTGATGATTATCGATGCTTTTTTGTTTTTATATAGTTTACGCTTATATGTCCTAAAGCATAACATATAGTAATTGTTGTGTAAACCGCTGTGTAAACCGTAAAATTATGAGCGTAACAATTTCAGTGATTTGCTTCAAAAGCAAAACACTCGCTAATGGCGAACACCCATTAATGTTAAGAATTACACAGGACAGAAAAAGAGTAATGAAAAGTTTAGGAATATCTGTTAATCCTAAACATTGGGATTTTATAAAAGGAGAGCCAAAACCCAAATGTCCCAATAGAGAATTAATACAAAGCATTATTCTAAAAGTAAAATCAGAATATCAAACTAAAATCATAGAGAAAATTTCAAAAGAAGAAGAATTTACAGCTACTTCATTACTTTCTGAGAATAAATCAAATATAAAAGCTCAAACAGTGGAAGAGTTCTACCTATCTCTAATCGAAGATTTAAAGCAGAAAGGTAGAATTGGTAATAGCTATGCTTACCTAAACTCATATAACACCCTGCGTAATTTCAATAAAGGCGAAAAGTTGAATTATACTTTCAGCCACATAGATGTTCCTTTCTGTAAGAAATTTGAAGACTGGATGCGAAGTAAGGGGAATAAAGATACAACTCTTAGTTATCAGTTCCGAACTTTACGAGCTACCTATAATAAAGCAATAGAAGCAAAGATAGTGGCACGTGAAAAGAACCCGTTCATTGAATACAAACTAAGCCACTTCAACACCAAAACTATTAAAAGAGCCTTATCCAAAAATGATATTCTGAAAATTATAAATGCAGATTGTACAAATCAAGGTAAACTTAGACAACTTACTCACGATTTGTTTTCTTTCTCCTATTTATGTGGAGGAATCTCGTTTGTGGATATTGCTAACTTAACGCGTCAAAACATTGTTGAGGACAGATTGATTTACCAGCGACAAAAAACACATGGCAATATCAATCTCCTATTATCAAAAGAAGCCTCAACAATAATCGCAAAATATTCCACTTATCAACAGGAAGCAGAATATCTGTTTCCCATTCTACATTGCAAACGACACATAACACCTATGCAAAAAAGTAACAGAGTACATAAAATCTGCCATCAAGTGAATACTGAACTAAGAGCATTTGCCCAAGAATTAGGGATAACGGCAGAAGTAACCACATACGTTGCTCGGCATTCATTCGCTACCATATTAAAGAAATCTGGAGTAAACATTGGAATCATATCACAAGCATTAGGACATCAAGATATAAAAACTACCCAGATATATCTAAGTAAATTTGATAACGAACAAGTGGACGATGCAATGAAGAATCTACTATAACGAAAAGAAGTCTGTAGTCTGAAAAAGATTGCAGACTTTTCTTTTATTTTGCAGCACAACTAATCATAACGCTAATGAAACAATTGCAATTAATAGAGGAGCTGCCAGATTTAAAGATAGGTTGGTATGAAAGCTATAAATGCCTTGATGAACCACTTCTGGAATATGTGTGGGAAGTAGCCAATCACTTCCTACCCGATTATGAAGACGTATCTTCCGCACCAGCCATATTTGCCAACAGATATGCGGAAAGAAATCTATCTGTTGAAGAAAGATACGAGAGAGCCAAAGAAATGAAAACATTCAAAGGGACTTTGGAAGAATACAAGAAACGAGAATACAGAAAATTGGACGATTCTTTCAAAGAGAAATTTTTATCTAATGAAGATTTACAGAATACCATTGAAGCGTATAAGTTAGACGTTAACAAGTTTTGGTATCTGCTTCTGTTCGTATATGACTTTATAGAAGATATTGGCACAAATGCACCCATTATGGGAAAGTCTGTACTTGAAGACTTTGCCACTTTTCTAACTAATCTATGTGATGCGTCAAGTATTACTTTGAAGCAAGGCAATAAAAAAAGTTATTATACAGAAAGAGAAGACTTGATAAACATCATTCAAATTGCAGTCCATCATTTCAGCGAATCATACGCTAAGATTATAAATAGTAACAAAGACAGAGAAACAAAAATCGAACAGTTAAAAGAGATAGGCTTGAAAGGCTTTATAGACAATAGCTTGTTATCAAAGATGGATTTCAAAGAAAAATTCAGTCTTGACATATCTCATAAAAAATGGAAATTTACTGATATGTTTCTATTCTTTATAGGAAACAGAAAAGCGACCACCATACCCAATAAAAAAGTAAAGGTATCTAAAGACAAGATGATACTTATTTCGAGACTTATCTATACTGTAGGTTATGATAGTAAAAGATATAATGAAGAATACGATTCAGAGAACAATAAAAACAGAATGTTATCCAATCTACTTAGAAGATACAAGAATGAAAAATTTCCGTCTGTCATAGCTAATAACTACATGGTAATTTCTTAAATAACATACATAAAACCATAGCAGAAATGCGTACTGAAAGTGTTATTTTTTCGGTACGCATTTTTTTTACGTACTAAAATAGACATGCTTTCTACACACATAGGCATTAGACAAAATGCTTTGTTACCCCTTATTTCTGCTCTAATTTTGCAACGTCAAAAGGAAACAAACGAGCAAGTGCGCATAGCTTCAGTAGTTACTGATTGGTGTAATAAATTTATTTATAACCTCTGCTCTAAGGAGTAGAATAAAAACATTTAATTATATGAGAAAGATAAATTTTAATATTTTGTCAGAGAATGCTTCAACAAACGTAGTAAACAACACTAAAGTAAGTGCTGAATTCGTGCAAGCATTGAAAGAAGCATTCCTTATGCTACAAAATATAAATGCAGAAATAAACAAGAAAATCAATTCTCAGTTAAAGATTTATTTTTCAACACGATAATTTATCATTTATATTGAATGGTCGGAATATTATATTACATTTGCATTAGTTAAAATACAATTTAATTTTCAATAATAAAAATCAGATATTTATGGATGCAATAATTTTCAAAGATAATGTGTATGTCTACATTAGACGTAAAGAATGTAAAGATGAAAATATAGGGCAAAAAGAAGAAGTTTTTGAAATTCCAAATTATAATTCAAACAATATTTATTATTTGTATGGTGGTAGAGTTAAAATCATTTTAAATAATCGTAGTGATGGAAATGAAATAATAATAGATGGGATGTCTATTTTTAGATTAGATGAATACCATAATCTTGGGAAAGGTTTTTTACCTACTACTATTTGCGCTTATCTTAACCAGATTCATCAGCTTGGCATTGATACTTTCTTAGCAAATTACAAAGTTGCCATAGAGAATCTAAAAATAGAAACAATGAATAGATTAAACGAAAGCAAAACAACAAACGACAAATCATTAATTTCAGATCTTAATGATATATTGGATAAGCTTACAGCTATTTTATTTGCTCTCTGGATGAATATGAATGCAGGACTAGATAATCATATATATACGGAAACTTATAACAATATCATAAATTTATATTTTCAATGAATGGAATAGGTGAAATCTTCGATAATACGGACAAAGAGCAATTGTTGTCAATACCAGCGCAACGTCTTATAGAAAAATTGTCTTTATTGAAGAACAGAAAGTCTACCGCTTTAAGAAGATGGTTTTGGGAGCTCCTCCAAAATGCCAGTGATTATAATGAATCTGTCTCTGTAAAACTAGATATTTATCCTAATAGAGTAGATTTCAGACACAATGGAGAACCATTCAGTTTACGTGATGCACTAAATCTAATTTCACCGGACTCAAATAAAAGAGAAGATAAAATACATAAAGACAATATCGGGAAATTTGGCACAGGGTTGGTATCAACTCACATATTGTCTGCTGTAATTCATACAGAAGGAATATGTAAAATAGAAGATAACGGATATTTTCATTTCTCAGTAGACTTAAATCGAGAGAATTTTGAAAAGAAAGAACTGTTAATCCAAACAATAAACACTACAAAAAACAGCTTAAAGGACTCCTTGAAAGAAATACCCTATACTAATGATTTCCATACACTGTTTTCATATAACCTTGATAAAACCTTGTCATCTTTAACACCTATAAGTTGTCGCGATATTGATTTGGAATATCTATACAATGTACTCCCTTATACTCTTTGTTTTATGCCTAAAATTAAGTCTGTAGAAATCAAAGATTATAGAAACGGAGAACATCGTTATTCAATATCAATCATAAATAGAATTAATAATACAATTCAATTCAAAATAATAAAAGAGGGATGTGTTACTGAACCTTCCTTTAAATATTTTGAATATAACAATATAGCATCAGTTGTACCTATTGAGGATAATACTATCCTTGCATATCCCAAAGAAGTATCTAAAATATTCTGCGGCTTACCTTTAATAGGAACAGAAGACATTGGCTTACCAATAGTTATAAATAGTTTTGTATTTGAGCCAACCACAGAAAGAGAAGGAGTTGAACTAGAACCTGTAAGTAATGAAGAGAATAGGAGAATAATGTTCGACTCTATAGAATTGTACAAAAAAATATTGGATTACGTTGAAGAGAAACAGCTAAAACATGCTTATTTACTAACAAATATCAGACGTAAATATAATGGAACACAAGCATCCAATACTCAATTTTACAATCAAATCATCAGCCCATATAAACAACAGATATTAAATCATTCTATTGTCCCAAGTACATTTGGTGACTTTGTAAAACTATCTCAAATAAAACTTCCAATAAATAACTCTAAACCTGATGATGCTCTATATACAAATGCATCTTTCATTTCCAAAGAATTATTACCCGTTGAAGAAGAATATAAAGGATGGTTTGAAGCTACAGATTTTACATTGTTTCCAGAACAGAAATACAACTATGAAGATTTAGCCTCAGCAATAGAATCAATAGACAATCTATTCTCTACAGGTAGAAATATAGAGGATACAAAGAAGTGGCTAAAACAATGCATATTATACTTAAAGACATGCAATAAATATATATTCTCAGAAAAGAATCTACTTCCAAATCAAACAGGCACTTTATGTCTGGCAAGAAATTTATATGTTGATTTAGAGCTTCCAAAAGAATTAAAAGAAGTCTATAATCAATTGTATGAATCAGAAAAGAAAAAAATAGGAGATAAATTATTAGATAAAGAGTTTAATGACTTTGATATTGTAAATTGTACTTATAAGATTGAAGATATAGCAAAAGATATAGACTCTGAACTCCAAAAACAGTTCACTAAACTATCTGGTAATATAAACTCTATAATAAAACCTCTTAACGAACTATATTCTTGGATGTCACAGACAGAAATATCCAAAGAAAAGCTTAGAACCTGGTTTATGTGGTACTATCCAAAACGTGCCTCTCTTATAGTTGACATGTTAACAGATACACAAAGAGAACAAGCTCTAACGATTGCAAAAAGTGGGAAAATGGAAGCATTAGCAAAGTTAGCCTCGTCCGAACTAACTTCTGAGGAATTTAATTTGCTAGTAGCAAACATAAAAAAATTACCAGCTGCACTTGGATTGTTAGGAGATAAAGTAGATGATAAGATTTTTGCAGATTCAGAGACAGGAAACCTAGGAGAAGAACTAGTGTACAAAGATTTACTTCAGAAATATCTAAAAACAAAAGGCTATACTGTGGAATGGAGCAGTAGAGACAAAAATGAACCATGCTATGATTTTGAAATTAAATATAATGGTACAACAGTTTGCTATTATGATGCTAAAACAACAACCAGAGGATTATCAAACTCTGATTCAATACCATTTTTCCTGAGAAAATCACAATGGAAGTTCTTAAATCAACTGCCAGAAGACAAAGCATATTATATAGCGAGAGTTTTTATAGGAGATAATGGGAATATTCAATATGTAAGAATTATAACTAATTGATTAACATACAATGACAACAAAAAATTTTCTCTTTTGAATCATTATAATTCTATGCTCCTGCCAATCTCAAAAACAAAAAGGATATAAGATTTCCACCATCGACAGCAGCTTGCAAGTAAAGATTGATTCCATGCTACAAAACAGATTGTCCGAGTTTGAAGCTACATCTGGACAAGTCATTGTAATGGAAGTACAGACAGGAGAAATTAAAGCCTCTGTTGGTACAGAACTGACACCACAAGAATCTGGCTTGGTACGTACCGCTTCACTATTGGCTGCATTGGAAACAAAGGCTATTCAACTTTCCGATACTATAGACGTAGGTAATGGCATTTTAACTATAAGAAAAGACACCTTACTCGACCATAATTGGTACAAAGGAGGATATGGAAAGATTACCATACAACAAGGATTCGGACTTTCTTCAAATATTGCCAACTATAAAACTGCCAAGCATACATTTAAGGATGCACAGGCTTTTGCGAAAGCACTTGCTAAGTATGGCTATCAAGTGAAAGATACCAGTCTTGTCTATAATCCTTCGGGATATGGAGTGTTCACTACTCCTTTACAGAATCTGACTTTTTATAATGCCATTGCACAAGGTACTATTAGTGATAAAGCAGCTGTCAATGATATTAAGCGAGCACTGGAATATACAGTAACGGATGGATTAGCTAAACCAGCCATGTCTGATGAAGTAAAAATAGCTGGAGCAACTGGAACCATACAACTTCCAAATGGCGAATACGCAGTAGAGTTCTGTGGCTATTTCCCTGCCGATAATCCTCAATACAGTGTAATTGTGTCAATCAACAAGAAAGATAAACCAGCAAGTGGCGGACTAATGGCTGGAACTGTATTCAAACAGATTGCTGAGTTTTTAATAGTAAAATAAAAATTTACTAATATTGCCATCTAATTCAGAAGATATTTCTGAGAAATATTTAGGAAACATTCTTATTGAATTATCATACATTATTAGTTCTATATAAAATTGATACAATGAAATACCCATGAGATAAAAAATCACGCCCAAGAGAATGTAAATAGTCAAGCTGAAGTTACCTCTGTATAGTGTAACCCTAAAATGTATCAGTTATGGCAGAAGTGACATTCCCTCAGTTGATACAGCGCGCTTGCGGTATCGACGTCCACCTGAAGGTTGTGGTGGCGACAATTGACGGAGCAGGCATCCAACGCGAGACCCGCTCATTCAAAACCTTCACGAGTTCTTTGAATGAATTGAAAGAATGGCTATTGTCCAATGGTGTAACGCATGTGGGAATGGAGAGTACCGGTGTTTACTGGAAGCCGGTTTATAAGGTTCTTGAAGATTCCATTCCCAATGTCTGGATAGTCAATGCCCGTCACATTAAGAATGTTCCGGGTCACAAGACAGACAAGATGGACAGCGAATGGATCTGCAAGCTTCTTCTGGCAGGTCTTCTCAAACCGAGCTATATTCCTCCCAAGGAGCAGCGTCAGCTTCGTGACCTGACGCGTTACCGGAACAAGCTTATTCAGCAGATAGCTTCAGAGAAGAACCGTATGATGCATATTCTTGAAGACTGCAACATCAAGCTTTCAAGTGTAGTAAGTAATACAAGCGGTACGACAGCTACTTCTCTTATTGATATGCTTTGTGAAGGCAAAGTCCTTACTCTTGATGATATAAATTCAGTTTATCACGGTAAACTGTCAGCCAGTCCTGAAGAATTGCTTGAGGCGTGTACCGGTTTTGTTGAAGAGCATCACATTTATCTTCTTCAGATGATCCGAAAGGATATAGACCAGACTCAGACTTTGGTTGATGATTTGTCCGAACGTATAAAGAGACTGTTGTCCAAGTACGAGAATGTCCTTGAACTTCTCAGGGAGATTCCCGGTTTTAGCACCAAGGTTGTAGAGGATCTGGTTTCTGAGATAGGTCTTGACATGTCCCACTTCCCTTCTGAAAAGCATCTTTCGTCCTGGGCCGGTCTTTCTCCGGGCAACAACGAGAGTGCGGGTAAAAAAAAAGCGCACGAATCACTCACGGAAACAAACAGGTAAAGGCGGTAATCACAGAAGCCGCATGGGCTGCGACCCGTACAAAGAATACGTTTTTTAGTGAGAGATACCATCGTATAGCTGCCCGCAGAGGAAAGAAACGTGCCTTGATTGCAGTGGGACATTCTCAGTTGATATCCGTTTATCTGATACTGAGTACAGGGTCCCGTTACCATGAACTTGGAGCACAATATATGCAATCCAAGATAGAGCAGAAACGCAAGGTATATTTGTCTTCTGAACTTAAAAAGCTTGGATACAATGTCTCACTTACTAAAGTTCCACAAGCTGTAACACTGAACTAATAATATAGACCAAAGGCCGACTTTTACTGGAATTACCATAGCCCGACAATGAAATTGGTTTCAACAGCTAAGCGCCAAAGATTGTGACTTATGTACACGTGTATGAAACTTTTAAATTCTTAGCTGTTGTTATTTATTATTGTACAATAGCCGCACTTGTGTTCTCATAAGTGCTAATCTTTCTTTTATCCAAAACCTCGGATTTATATCAATTTTAGTATAAACCTGTCCTACTTTGTGTGTAGGACGCTTAATATTTACGTATGAAAAATAATTTATTCTTTTTGCTTCCATTAATTACTTTAGCAGCATGTAATGCGCCAATAAAGAATACACAATTTCCAAACGAATTTAAATGTTTTGAAATTGAAACGCCTCGTTTTTTTGTCAAATATACTCAACCTGTAGAGGGATATACACTTAAAGCCATGTGGCTGCCTAAAAAAAATTCAAACAGCACTATTATATTAAATCTTAATAATGGGACAAATGAATATAATATACAAATTAGCAGTAATACCTTAATGGAATCAAGTATTCTCAACCTAGATACATACAAAGACTTAGAAGATATTAAGAATAATGAAATTATAATACTTAACGAAATACCACCTATTCATTTTTACGATGTAGATTTTGATGGAAAAAAGGAGTTTCTCATCGAAAATGCAGGTGGCTGGAATGATGGGATATTCTATGAAGCATACAAAATATACTCTAATTCATTAGAAAAAATGACAGGCTATCCATTTACAGAATTAAATCCTACTACTAAATTTGACACAATAAATAAAACATTTACAAATACATTTTCTTGGGGTGAAAGTTGGTATACTTATATCTATAAACAAAAAAAATACCAATACATGAATATAGAATATAATAATTACACTACCCATATTATAGAATTAGATAGTGCTTTTATAGATGAAGGTGATGCAACTCCAGTACGTATACGCTCTGCTTATAAAAGAAAAGGAAATAAAATGGAATTAGTAAAAAGAGAAATTGTAAATTACGACAAGAACTATGATATATCTGGAAACCATTTAACAGGAGTTTTCACAGATACCATTATAATAGAAAGCTCTAATAATAGTGGGAACTAAATTTAAACGAAGTTTTTTATATAACCTCTCAAAGTTAATTATAAACAGAACTTTTTCATTGCACAATAAACCAATATTGAGTAACTTTGTGATGCAGGGTAAAACTGCAAAGAGATTATTAATTTATTGTCTAACATCACTAGTGTCTTTATATGAAAATTATCGTATATCTAATAATATTACTTGGTGTTTGCTACTTTTTATATAAAATCAATTCTGATATATGGAATACCAAGAAAACAAAGAAAAAGTCAAATTATAAAAATGAAGTTGACGCTATCATTGATGAAACATTATATAAACATAAGAAACCTATAAATATGCAAGACAAATATCTAAATGCAGATAATCAAGAGGAATCAGTGAATACTAATAAATCTAATGAAAAAATTATTCAAGTGCCCCAAAGTGAATCTATTCATAAAAATAGCGCAATAGACTTAAAAACGGAGATTAAAAATATTCTTGCAAATAAGCCAGCCACAAGAATCACATATAAGGATTGCATGACACAGAAATATAAATCAGACGTCTGTCAATCATATAAAGCCATACAAAAAATCTTCGCAGAAAAACAAATGGATATTGATGAGTTAGAAATAAACATTCTTGAAAATAAATTAGATTATGTCAATGATATTCTTGTTCCAGTAGATAACCACAGGCAAGATAGTTTTGATGAACTTACATTAAACATTAAATCTACAGAATTACCTTTAACATACATATTATCCCCAAAAGCTGAAAAATCGGAAGAACTCTCACAAATTAATCGTTTTTTCAAACATTGCAGCATTCAAAAAGTCACAACAAACCGAAACGCTACAGGGCTGAACAAACTAAAGGATTATGTTGTTCATAATTCTGAAATATACTGTAATCATATAGCTGGTGCAGAGAATATGACTGATAATAGCAACTTAATATATTATTTAATCAATGAATGTGATATAAAACGAATTTCAAAAAGGTTAGGCAAAAGAATTTTCATATCAAAAATATACTGCTATTGTCCTATCTGCAAAAAGTTAGTCTGCACGAACCGTAAGGAAGATGAATTAGGAGTAGTTAATCTATTGGAATATACTTCCATGGGGAAAAGAATATTGAATCATGTTGAGCAATGTGTTAACGATTCGCTTGAAAATAAAAAACGTTTAGGATACTGTTATGATTTCTGGAATTTAAAAGAATCTATGCTTCTTGATGAATTTAACCTCATCTGGTACTCTCCTGTAATATTGAATCCTATAGATAAATATGATTAATCATATTATAGTAAAATCAATAAAAAGGTAATAATCAGAACAATAATAAGCAGACTCAAAATTCTTAGTTGATTAACGACTTTATCTTTATTATTAATCTGTTATGTGGTAATTATCTTGGTCTTATACGAACAGAAATAACAAATGAATTAAAAACATAGAAGTGGATTAAAAGCTAAACAGCATTCCATTATTAATATAGTCATGCAAGTAGCAGGCACTACTAGCACACGGAAAATGCCCAATGAAATCCGCTTTGATGGTTGGGAAAGAAACGATTAATAGGGTAATGAATATAACTATATAGATAGTTGAAATATCATCGCAGAATTGCTATTTTTGCAATGCAGTTCAATACTGCAAGAGATTATTAATTTATTGTCAACCTCTTGGTTTATTGCCGGATTAAACCATTAATTAAACCAAAGCATAAGGAAATTACAGAAAAAGCTGATAATCAATGATTATTATGCGATAAATATCAAAGTCTGGGGGGGGCGTGTGGTCGCTGGTTCGAATCCAGTCACCCGACTGGTAAAAAACATTGATAATCTGATGATTATCGATGCTTTTTTGTTTTTAGAAAGTGTCGCTTAGTAAAACAAATTAGAACTATTTGACACTATGATTGACTCTTCGCGTAAACCACAACGTCAACCGTATTTGATAACTCCACATAAAACCTGAGTAATTCGCTGGCTAAATATAAATTGCTGATCTGAATAGAAAGAATTTGACTCAATCTTGCAGAATCAATTCCCCAATGCAAAAAAAAATGGATTTAATAAATTCTGCTTAGAGAAATCTATTAAATCCATTTTTCGTGCGCCTGATAGGACTCGAACCTACACGCCTCACGGCACCAGATCCTAAGTCTGGCGCGGCTACCAATTACGCCACAGGCGCGAAGTAAAATATAACTTAAATCAGTATATATTTCCTTTTTGCGGTTGCAAAGATAGACTATATTTTTGAATTTGCAAAATATTAGAGCTAATTCTTTAATATTTTACATGCTGTTTCTATAATAGTATCTTTTCCTCGCTGCACATCTTCGCTTGTCATGTCTACTTTCACGTCCGGATCGATGCCAAACTCCAGCTGATTCATTTCCGGATCGAACATCGGACTGGCAGAAAAGCGGATAGACCAGCCGTTAGGTATTTCAGAACTGAACGGCAACCCTGAGCCTCCTCCGGTCTTATCGCCTACGATTGTGACATTCGGAAACTGGTTCATGCTGTTGACAAAATCGTTTGTCGCACTATAAGAGCGCCGGTTGGTGAGCACTACTACCTTTTTCTGCCAGCGTATACCGTCGGACGGTTCTATGTAAACAGGCTTTGGTTCGGAAAAGTCACTGTGCCCGGGACCTGTCTTGTGACACATGTATCCCACAAGCATTTTCTCGTTTGTAAACCGTGCAGCCAACTTCTGTGCTGTCGTCAGGTTACCTCCTCCGTTATTCCTCACATCAATAATCAGCCCGTCGCAAATAGCAAGCTTGTTCAGCGTCTGGTCCAGATTACCATCGCCTATCCCGTTGGAGAAACTGGAGCAATAAATATACCCGATGTTGTTCTCCAGAATGCTGTAAGTCAGTCCGGAAGAATTCGTATAGTCTTTCCCCAGATAAATACTCTGAATACTGTCGCTGAAATTGCGCGGATAACTGTCGAACCATTCCCGATACTGTGACGTAGCAAGTGAACTGGAAAGATTTACATGGCCGTCGCGTAACTCGTTTACCATATCCGACAAGACCTCGAACAGGTTTTCCCAAGTCATATCCGACGTGATACGACGGGCATACCGTTCGTGCACTTCATTCCAGTCGAGTCCATACTCCTGGTTCTTATAATCGAGAAAGCAATACTGTTCATCTATAATCTTCCACAGTGCCTCAAAGTTATCTTCAGGCGTATTGCCGGAAATATCTTCCCGTATACAGGAATTAAAAATCAGAAGTCCGGACAAAGCAATATATACAATACACGCAAATCGTTTCATAAGCTAAAAGGGAGTTACTTTAAGTGGCATGCTGATACGTTTCTTCCCGCGAAGCAAATACAGGTTGCGCACGAAGCCTATCATAAAATCGTGTGAATAGGTATGGCTTTTCAGGTTGTTGACCTTTGCCTGCTGAATGTCGCACACATATCCTACACGCATCACAACATTGCGTATCGGAAAGTCCAGCGTAACCATCTGTCGCAGCGAAGGATTATTGTGCAGCGAAGTAAACAGCACATTCCGTCCTCCATTGCCTAACGAAAAGATTTCATAATACGACTCACCGTATTCGGGCGAGAACATAACGCCCAGCAACGGAAGATTTGCCTGATAACGCACCGTCAGCGGATAGCGTGCGATGTGAAATTTGTAGATAACCATACCCGATGCTCCCAACCCTCCGTATGCCTTAGCCTGAGCCGGATTGTTGGAATTACGCCGGTTATAAACCACACCGCCGTTCAGGTCGAGCATCGGTCCTACAAGGATCTTCAGCTTATCATCGTTCATGCGGAACTGATAATGCAGGGCATAGCTCCAGTTTACCAGTCCGGCATACATCTCAGCAGTCTGAGAAATATTCTTGTTATACGAGGCATTGATCTGAAACAGACTTTGCCCGGATACGTTTCCTCCCAGCATACGTGTCATACGCATGCTTTCGTGCATAAACCTGACTTCCGTTCCGCTATATTCCAGCGGAGAAAGATATGTTTCGAATACGTTGCTGTGTCCCACTCCTACCATTGTAGAGCGCATTACGTAACGCGTGGCCCGCAAGCTGTCTTCCTGCGCATACAAAGAAAAAACGGCCCCGAGTGCGATGAACAGCGTAATAAGCTTTCGTTTCATTGTTCCGGTTTTAAAATAATGTCATTTGTTCATTGTCTTCTTCCGCAACATTATCATTTTCCGTTTCTGGTGTATCTGCATCTTCCATATCTTCCTGTGGTTCCGGACGACGGGTAGGCTCCAGCTCCTCGATGCGGTCTACCGTAAATGTAGTCAGACGCTTGCCTTTTGCCTTGAAGCTCTTGACACCTACAAAGTCGCTTGCCTCTATAATCAACGCTTCCCTGAAGCTGTCGTGTCCGCCGAACACAACCTGCAAACGGGGATAAACTTCACCCGAAAGCAGAATCAACTGGTTGTGTTTGTTTTCGCCCAGATAGTTCAACCGTTTGGCTGTCTGCTCGAACGTAAAGCGTTTCAGATATGGATAATTCTGCTGGTCGGCATCATAGAGCACTGCTGTCCAGACCTTTTCAGCATCAAATTTCTCAATAAACTGTATATCGGCGTCGTAGTGGTTATTCAAGTCGAAATCGGTTGTATAGAATTCACCGTTCTTATGCACAACCAGAATGCTTTCCCCACTCTGGAATTCTCCGAGATACTGTCCGCGACCGTCGTAATTCAGACGAAGCACATCATGGTCGAACCACACCTTTCTGCCTCCCAGTGTAGAGCCTCCACGCTGTTTCAGACTGATTTTATGCACTTCATATTTGGTCAGCAGGTTACCCATCGACTGGCGGCCCTTAATGTTGATGGTACTGAAGTCTTTTTCGAATATCAGCTTCTTGATACGCGGATTCGGGCGGAGTGTCACCTTGATAACCTCAGCTTCCCCGTTCGGATTGGCTGTGAAATATACAATTTTCGATCCGGGAGTTCCCTGTGTCACATCGTATTCACGGTCGCGTATCATCGACGTTACATTGAAACGCTTGATATAGTGGAATCCTTCTTTCCCGTCACGATAAATCACGTTATAGATCGTACGCTTGTCGTTCTTCTTGAAGATATTCACGTAGAGAATGTTCTTGCCTACGAACAGCTTGTCCGAAACACGCACGATTTTATATTTTCCATCTTTATAGAAGATAATCACGTCGTCGATATCGGAACAGTTGCAGATATACTCGTCTTTCTTCAGTCCCGTACCGATAAATCCTTCCTCGCGGTTGATATACAGTTTCTCGTTGGCCTCGGCCACCTTGGTTGCCACAATCGTATCGAAGTTTCGTATCTCCGTACGCCGCGGGAAATTCTTTCCGTATTTCTCCTTGATGCGTGTATACCAGTCGATGGTATATTCAGTAATATGAGCCAGATGATTGTCTATTTCTTCGATATCCGCTTTCAACTTGGTAATAAACTCGTCCGCCTTATCCTTGTTGAACTTCAGGATACGCGCCATCTTTATCTCCATAAGCTTGAGGATATCCTCCTTAGTCACTTCGCGTACAAACTGCGGATAGAAAGGTGTCAGCCGTTCGTCGATATGTTCGCATGCGGCATCCATATTCTCAGCCTGTTCGAACTGCTTGTCCTTGTAGATACGCTCTTCGATGAAGATTTTCTCCAGCGAAGCGAAATGCAAGGTTTCCAGCGTTTCGTTGCGCTGGATGTTCAGTTCCTGACGAAGCAGCGAAAGTGTATTGTCTACCGACTTACGGAGTACCACACTGACAGAAAGGAAATGCGGCTTCTTGTTGTCGATGACACAACAGTTGGGCGAAATATTCACCTCACAGTCGGTAAAGGCATACAGGGCGTCGAGTGTCTTGTCCGACGAAACGCCCGGAGCCAGATGTACCAGAATCTCCACCTTGTCGGCGGTATTGTCGTCCACCTTCCGTACCTTGATCTTACCCTTTTCGATAGCTTTCAGGATAGAATCAATCAGTGAAGAAGTTGTTTTTCCGTACGGTATTTCACTGATGCAAAGAGTTTTATTATCTATCTTGGAGATTTTGGCACGTACACGCACTACTCCCCCACGCTCACCGTCGTTATAGCGCGACACATCGATGGAACCTCCTGTCTGGAAATCGGGATACAGATGAAACTCCTCTCCGTGCAGGTAAGCAATGGCCGCATCACACAGCTCATTGAAGTTGTGCGGCAATATTTTCGATGAAAGACCTACGGCAATACCTTCCACTCCCTGAGCCAGCAGCAGCGGAAACTTGACAGGAAGCGTCACCGGTTCACGGTTTCGTCCGTCGTAAGAAGCCTGCCATTCGGTTGTCTTCGGATTGAACACCACATCGAGCGCAAACTTCGAAAGACGTGCTTCAATGTATCGGGGAGCAGCGGCATCATCACCGGTAAGAATATTTCCCCAGTTTCCCTGACAGTCGATAAGCAGATCTTTCTGTCCCAGCTGTACCAGTGCATCGCCGATGGACGCATCACCATGAGGATGGAACTGCATGGTATGTCCTACGATATTTGCCACCTTGTTGTAGCGTCCGTCGTCCAGGCGCTTCATAGAGTGCAGGATACGTCGCTGAACAGGCTTCAGTCCATCGTTGATATGAGGAACCGCACGTTCCAGAATAACATACGAAGCATAGTCCAGAAACCAGTTCTGGTACATACCGCTCAATTGGTGTTTTACAGTTTCGTCGCCCTGGTCGACAGGCTTATAGTCAGAATGTGCTTCTTTATCGCTTGATTGGATATCGTTTTTATCGAAAATATCTTCGCTCATATAAGTGATTTAGTGGAAAAACAACAGACAAAAATACGAAAAAAAATATTCCTATTATATATATTGCTGAAAATAAACCTGTATTTAGTCGAACGAATCTTTCATACGGATGCTATTGTTTTCAAGAAAATATCAGCTTCTTTTCCTAAAAACATCAGCATATTTTCAGGAAAATTTGTACAGAAAATCAGTGTACGGACAGTGGGGCGCAAAGGCTTCCCTGCACCATCCGGCAATGAGAATTTTATTTTTTCATCTCATTCAAAACAGGAATGGTAAGCGGAATAGCAAGCAGGAACGAACAAAGATCGGACACCGCCTGACACATTTCCACCCCCTGCAAACCGAAGAAATGAGGGAGAATCAGGATGAAAGGGATGAAAAACAGTCCCTGCCGCGCAGAAGACAAGGTGACGGCACGTACAGGCTTGCGGATAGTCTGCAACATCATGTTACACAAAATGACCCATGCTCCTAAAGGTAAAGTAATGAGCTGCCAGCGTAAGGCACGTGTTCCGGTTTCGATAACATGCGGATCATCGCGGAACCACGATACGATCTCGGGAGAGAAAATGTAACCGATAACCGAACAGACAGCCAGAAATACAACTCCTGTCTTGACACAGAACCAGAAGCCTTCGCGTACACGACGGTAAATGCCTGCTCCGTAATTGAATCCGCATACCGGCTGGAAACCTTGTCCGAAGCCAATCACAAAAGAGTTGATAAACATACAGATACGGGTAACGATAGACATTCCGGCAATGGCTGCATCTCCATAAGCTCCGGCTGCCACGTTCAGCAGAATGGTAGAAAGGCTGGCAAGTCCCTGACGACAAAGCGAAGGGCTTCCACCGAATACGATTTCTTTCAAATATGCCGGTTTCAAGGTAAAATTTTTGAAACGGATGCGGATATTTGTACCTCGGCTGTCCATTACGAGCAACACCAGAAAACTGCATATCTGGCTCAGCAAGGTAGCCCACGCAGCTCCCGAAATACCCATATCGAATACAAAGATCAACAGCGGATCGAGCCCGATATTCAGAACCGCTCCTACAATGATACCCACCATGGCGTATACCGCATTCCCCTGAAAACGCATCTGGTTATTCAGCACCAGCGAAGAAGCCATAAAAGGTGCACCCAGCAAAATAGTCCCCAAATACTCCTCTGCATAAGGGAGGATAGTAGGCGTAGATCCCAGAGCAACACAGATTTGAGAAAGATACAAATGCCCGAACAAGGCTATGATGACTCCCGACATGAAAGCATAGAAAAAGCCTGTAGATGCCATTTTTTCTGCACTTTCGTAATCTTTGGCTCCCAGCTTACGAGAAATATAATTACCCGACCCATGCCCGAAAAAGAATCCAAAAGCCTGAATGATAGCCATAACAGAGAACGAAATTCCGACCGCAGCCGTCGACTGTGTGTTAATCTGCCCCACAAAATAAGTATCAGCCATGACATAAAAAGAAGTAACCAGCATGCTGATGATGGTAGGCACAGCCAGTGAACCGATAAGACGGGGAATCGGAGCTGTGGTCATAAGTGTATATTTATCTTTCGTACTCATTGTTTTTTCACGGATGTTTCTGCAAAAGTAGAAAAAAATAACCACCTTTCCTTACAGATTCCCTCCATTCATAAGATAAATTAAGACAGCTATTCTTCTTTTTTGCTTATAAATACCTATCTTTGTGACCTACTATGTAATGAAAATAACATACATCAAAAAAAATAAGAAAGAAAAATGGCACAAGAAGACGTTTTCAAGAAACTTGTTTCACACTGTAAAGAATATGGTTTCGTATTTCCTTCAAGTGAAATTTACGATGGACTGGGAGCCGTATATGACTACGGACAAATGGGTGTGGAACTGAAAAACAACATCAAACAGTACTGGTGGCAGAGCATGGTATTGCTGCATGAAAATATCGTAGGTATTGATTCGGCTATCTTCATGCATCCTACTATCTGGAAGGCTTCGGGACACGTGGATGCGTTCAACGATCCTTTGATCGATAACCGCGACTCGAAGAAACGTTATCGTGCCGATGTGCTGATTGAAGACCAGATTGCTAAATACGACGAAAAGATCAATAAGGAAGTTGCAAAAGCCGCAAAGAAATTCGGTGACGCATTCGATGAAGCTCAGTTCCGCAGCACTAACGCACGTGTACTGGAACATCAGGCTAAACGTGATGCTTTGCACGAACGCTACTCAAAGGCTATGAATGCAGGACCAGACTTGAACGAATTGCGTCAGATCATCCTGGACGAAGAAATCGTTTGCCCGATTTCAGGAACTAAAAACTGGACTGAAGTACGTCAGTTCAACCTGATGTTCTCTACCGAAATGGGATCTACTGCCGACGGTGCTATGAAAGTATATCTGCGTCCGGAAACTGCTCAGGGTATTTTCGTAAACTACCTGAATGTTCAGAAAACAGGACGTATGAAAGTTCCTTTCGGTATCGCTCAGATTGGTAAGGCTTTCCGTAACGAAATCGTTGCACGTCAGTTCATCTTCCGTATGCGTGAGTTCGAACAGATGGAAATGCAGTTCTTTGTAAAACCGGGAACTGAACTTGAATGGTTCCAGAAATGGAAAGAAACTCGTTTGAAATGGCACAAGGCACTGGGATTCGGCGACGACCACTACCGTTACCACGACCACGAAAAACTGGCTCACTACGCTAATGCCGCTACCGATATCGAATTCCTGATGCCATTCGGATTCAAGGAAGTAGAAGGTATTCACAGCCGTACTAACTTCGACTTGAGCCAGCATGAAAAATATTCTGGCAAGAGCATCAAGTACTTCGATCCGGAAATCAACGAATCATATACTCCGTACGTTATCGAAACATCTATCGGTGTAGACCGTATGTTCCTGAGTATCATGAGCGCTGCTTACCACGAAGAAACGCTGGAAAACGGAGAGACTCGTGTCGTACTGAAATTGCCTGCTGCACTGGCTCCAGTAAAACTGGCTATCATGCCGCTGGTAAAGAAAGACGGTCTGCCTGAAAAGGCTCGTGAAATCATGGACGATCTGAAGTTCCACTTCCACTGCCAGTATGATGAAAAAGACAGTATCGGTAAGCGTTACCGCCGTCAGGATGCCATCGGTACTCCGTATTGTATCACTATCGACCACCAGACACTGGAAGACAACTGCGTAACTCTGCGTAACCGTGATACAATGGAACAAGAACGCGTGGCTATTGCCGATCTGAATAGTATTATTGCCGATAAGGTTAGTATCACTAGTCTGTTGAAGACTTTGCAATAAAAATTTTGAATGTGCATGAATAAAAATATATTATGGTTGTTAGGCATCCTTGTTTCACTGAGTGCAGGCTTTACTTCTTGCAGTGAAGATACACAAACGGCCGATCCGTACAGTGACTGGGCAGTGCGCAACGATGCCTATATCGACTCTATCGCCTCCGTTTGCGCGAATCCTCCTGCCGGAGAACATTGGGAAAAAGTATTGAACTATAAGTTACAGAGCGATGCTTCAGAGGATCTGGGCTATCAGGACTACACTCCGGGGAAAAACGATTATGTGTATATGAAGCTCTTTCCGGAAGATAATATCGAACCTCTGGGAATTTCTCCTATGTCGACTGATATGGTAAGTGTCCACTATCGCGGAAAATTAATAAACGGAACGGTCTTCGATGAAAGTTTCTCTGGAGAATGGAATGGAATGGTAAACGAACCCAGATCATTTGCGGCTTCAGGTGTAATTACAGGCTGGACAACTGCTCTGTTGAAGATGAAAGAAGGACAGCATGTCGAACTGTATATCCCTAATGGTATGGGATATGGATCGGTAGAGCGTGATGTTATTCCTGCATATTCTACGCTGATATTCGACCTTCGTTTAGAAAAAGTCATCCACCCGAAAGGACCGGATGACAGATCGCGGAAAATGAAACAAGAATAAAATTTATTATATCTTGACATGACAAAAAAAGAGAGAACGTCGATTTGACGTTCTCTCTTTTTTTTATGCTTTATCGTTGTGCAGCTTTATTATTCTTCGTCAGCATCAACCTTTGCTTCTTCTACTATTTCATCAGGAACTTTGTCTACGCGTACGTATTTAGATACCTCAGTACCTTCTTTTACTGTCCATACCATTGAGCCTGACTGCATCAGATCTGTTACGATATATTCGTTGTTCCAGTCGCCGTTTTCATAATCATACTTTCCGCTGAGAACGTATCCATAATGGCCATCTTTCTCAACCGAATAAGTACCTGTGATATAACGTGGATACATGCTGTCATGCTTCTGATACATTTCAAAGTTTCCTTTGCGGTCGAACTCTATATAGATATAGAAATCTTCGGGCAACTGTTCGCCATTCAGTTCTGCCAGCTTCCATGTGCCCTGAAGTGTAATAGGTGTTACTTCAAGAGAAGGCTCCAATACTTCGTCTTCGCTACATGAGAAGGTTGTCAGCGAAATGACAAGCAACATCAAAATCTTAACTATTTTACTTTTCATAATATCTTATCAATTATATTTTTACTATTTCATTTATCGATTAAATTAATCTCAATACTGAGTGTCCTGTCGCTTGGACGTCCTGTTACTCCATCCAGAATCAGCGGAGCATGAAACTTTTCAGGCTTTCCGACAAGTTTCGAAGCATCGACGCTTATCACGATATCTGCTTCCTGTCCGGGTTTGATAACCTCCGGTTACGTTCTGAATTCCATATATTTAGGCAGATTCATAACAGAAAGCCGCAAATCGGTCTTCCCGCTATTGCCACATAAGATTCTTTGTAAGTTAAAGAGAGGAAAGAAAATTTTTTTGCACAGAAAATGAATTAAAATTATTATATTTTTGCCTTCTTTATCAAGAATACCTCCTGACATCTAAACAAACAGGAGATTCGAATACACATAGAAATAGTAATTTGAATAAACAAAATATAATCCTCAAAAACAAATATCACATCTAATAATAACACATGCCAACTTCACTTACGGCTGACAAGAGTCCATATACGGCAAAGAGATACACCATGCAACTCTCCCCAAAAGTACATTCAGAAAGCAGTATCAAACTGTACCAGAATTAAAGAATACTTCAAACTAGCAATATTCAGATGATTATGGTTTAGGCAAAATATTTAAATGAATCAACAAGATTACTAACAGACTACTATCATATTATCGAGTAGGAGGTAAACATTAATCATAGGTGTTTATCTCCTATTTTCATGTTCA